>JGI10211J14876_10001179_pt1 | contig 11492 bp, 27 predicted proteins | sample Etolagsediment_FD_14876 | JGI IMG/M metagenome (IMG submission 14876)
TGTCATCAAGATGATTGCCAATGTGTTCTATTATCAAAAGATATAGAGAATTTAGAAAATAAGATTTCAGAAAAAAGAGATAAAATACAAGAACAATTACTTAAACAAATCAAGGAGCAAAAACAAAAATGATAAAACTATATCAAAAGTTTTTATTAAGAGAATTAGAAGTTAATAGAGATTTTTTTGAACAAAAAGTTAAAGAATATCTTAACAATTTATTAGAAACAGAATTAAAGATTAAACAAATCAAGGAGCAAAAAAAATGAAAATATTAGAATTATTAATTGGTTTTGGAATAGGACTAGCAGTAGGAATAGCATTTACTTCTTTTAAGATTGTTATGACTTATATTAAATTACAGGAGGAAAAAACAAGATGAAACATTGGGAATGGATGGCTTCTGGATTAATTTCAATGTTAGCAACTATTGGAATGATTTGTTTTGGAATGATCACAGATCCATCAACAGCATTAATCTTTTCTTTATGTGGATGGATNTTAGTAAATCAATTTATAGATTCAAATGATAGAAGTTGATTGGGATAAAGTATTTGATGATAAAACTCAACTAAATAATCAGGAGGTATTAAAAATGGCGAATTTCAAAGAAGAAGCACAGGACTACAAACCACAGCACACTATGAATATTGCAGATTTAGATGTTGTATCTGTTGATATGGAATTGAACGAAGCAAATGATGTAGAGTTTCCATACAAATATATTATAGTTGATGACCAGAAATATAGAGTTCCAACTTCAGTTATTGCTGAATTGAAAGCTCATCTGGAAGATAACCCTAACTTGAAAAAGTTTAGAGTTAAGAAAACTGGCGAAGGAATGAGTACAAAATATACTGTTATTCCTTTAATTTAAATAGAGTTAAAAAAATCTAAAACCAAAGTTTATTTTTTTACCCTCATGATTTCAGGAGGGTTTCATATTCAAAAACAAAATGGAAGAAGAACAAAAAGAATTAATAACAAAAATGATGAAAGAAATAAAAGAATCAGACTTCAAAGAACAAGAAAGATTAGATAAGAAAACTAAACATTTTTCAGAGGTGTTACATGGAAAAAGATGATATAGTAGGAATAATATTTCTAACCTTTTCTTTTTTAATGTTTATTATAGTTATAGGTAATAGCACTTTAAAAGATAAAGCAGAAAACAAATGGTGTGTTGAAAATGGTTATGAACTTTATGAAGATGCTTATTTTGCATCTCATAATAAATATGAATGTAGGGATTGGGATGCAGAAAATGGAACATATATTCAAGTAAATTGTCATGGTTTTTTTTATTTTAAATGTTCAGGAGAAAGATATGGTAGGCCTTAGAAGAAAATTAGCAGAATTTAGATTCACATTACTTAGAGGATATACTTGGTGTCAGACTCCTACTTATGCTTTAGTTGGTGCTGGAGTTTTAGCACCTTACATTCAACAATACTTTGATATTTCAATGTGGGTTATTGCATTGATTGCCTTTTGTATATTTTATATTGTAGGAGTTATTGATAAAAAATTGAAACTATTACATGCTGAACAATCTTATGCTACAGAAAATAATCCTACAATGATGAGGGGATTGTTTAGGGAGGAAAAGAAATGATATTAGTTTTTGCAAACACAAGAGCAGAGTTAATTAAGTTATCTCCATTAATTAAAGAACTAAAGAAACAAGGAAAACTTTTTTTTGTTATAGGAACAGGACAACATGATTTAGATTATCTTGCTAAAGGATTTAATATTTCTATTGATAAATATTTAACTGACCCTCCAACAGGATCTAGTAGATTTGGTTTATCAAAATTTAAAGCATTGATGTGGATTCCAACAGCATTATGGAAATCTTGGAGATATATTATAAAAACAAAACCAGAATATGTTATCTGCCATGGAGATACATTATCTGCAGCACTTGTTGCTATTGCTGGAAAGTTTTCTAAATCAAAAGTCGTTCATATTGAAGCAGGATTAAGAAGTGATAGACTATTTGAACCATTTCCAGAAGAGATAATGAGAAGAATTATTTCTAAATGTGCAGATCTTCATTACTGTCCTAATGGAATTGCTTATTTTAATTTAAAAGGAATTGAGGGAAGAAAATATGTTGGAAATACAATTTATGATCTACTAAAAAGTTATAATATAATTTCTACTCCAGGAGATTATGTTGTTTCAACAATCCACAGACAAGAAAACCTTAAAAATCCTGAAAGATTAAGAATGATAGCAAACACTCTTAACTTTTGTAATAGGGAAGTAAGATTGTTTGCTCATGATCCATTATTAAAAGCATTAAATAAATATGGAATAAAAATGAATGATAATATAAAGATAAGTAAGTTAAGTAACCATAAAGATTTTGTTAAAGTTCTTGCAGGAAGTTTATTTGTTGTTGCAGATGGAGGATCTGTAATGGAAGAATGTGCTTTCTATGATAAACCATTTATTATGATGAGAAGCCATACAGAGAGAACTATTTTAGAACCATATGTTGGTGCAAGTAAAGAAATAGTGAGGGATTTAAAATGAAAATTAGATTACAATTTCCAGGAAAGTTTTCAGATTCACCTTACTATAAAGGACTAATTGAAAATCCTCCAAATTCTATTAAGTATAATACAGATACTAAAATAGGATTAAATACAACTAAGAAAAAGTTCAATGCTTTCATTAAATTAAAAAGATTATTAAGAAGAATCTATAATCAATGGATGGTTTGTTATCCTAATGTTCAAATAAGTTATAAGGCCTATCATGAAGATCTAATTCATTGTGCTCATTGTTTATCTGGAAATAATGTAAATTGGGTTGCTGACTTTGAAGATGTTTGGCAGATGTTTATTGGAGAAAGAACTCCAGAAGCATATAGAAAGGTGAGGGATATTCTTAATGATATTAATTGTAAGAAGATAATTGCTTGGACAGATGCTTGTAGAAATAATATTATTGAATTATTTCCAGATATTGTTGAGAAAGTTGTAACAATATATCCAGCAGTTAAAGTGCCTACTCAAAAGAAAGTTAAGAGTGATAAAATAAGATTATTATTTGTTGCCAGATACTTTGAACATAAGGGTGGTAATGAAATTATTAAAATATTTGATAAGATTACAAAAAAATATGAGAATGTTGAAGCAACTATTGTTTCTGATATTCCTAAGGATGTTTTTGAAGAATATAATTATAATCCAAGATTAAGATTAATAGATTTAGTGGATCAAGAATATCTTTATAATCATATTTATCCAGAAGCAGACTTATTAGTTTATCCAGGAACTTCTGATTCATTTGGATTTGCAATGTTAGAAGCAATGAGTTTCGGAATTCCAGTAATAACTAAACCAGGATTTGCTAGGGATGAAATTATTTGGGATGGTTGCAATGGAATTATTACAGAAGATATTGAAAAATCAATTATTGATAATTTAGATAAGGATAAAATAAATAAAATGAGTGAGAGTGCTAGGAAATCTGTTGAAGTAGGAAGATTTTCAATTAAACAGAGGAATAGAAAGTTAAGGGAGGTATATTTAGATGCAAGAAAGAATTAGTTGGTGTGCAACAATGAGTGAGGAAGATAAGAACGAGAGAAATGCTTTAACATTACTTTCTATTGAAAGACAGAATCTAAAACCATTTGAAATTATAACAACAGAAGGAGGAAATATTGCTCAGGGAAGAAATAAATATCTACAGAAGGTTAAGGGAGATTATATTGCTAGTTTTGATGGAGGGTGTTTCTATCCAAATGATTATGCAGAGAAAATGGTTGATAAATTAAATGAAGAAGATGCAGATATTGTTATTGCACCAGTTAGACCTCTTGCAAAGACATTAATTCAAAGTTTCTGTGCAACAAGGATGCCTCAATATGATTTATTTACTTTAAAGGATTGGGAAAACTTTATTCCTTCAAATAGACAAGTTATTTTCAAGAGATCTGTTATTGGAAAGTTAGGATTACTTCCATCTGGACTTTGGAGAAGTGATGATACTTATTGGTATAGATTAGCAAGAGAAAAAGGATTGAAGTTTGCTTATTGCGAAGATACTTGTGTTTATTGGGAAACAAAAACAACAATCAAAGGATATTTAAGGACAGTTTATCATGATACTATGTCTGACTATAAAAATGGAGTTAAACCTTTTCAAGCACCAAAGAAAATATCTGTTTGGTTATTTCCTTTAGGTGTTTGGATATGTTTTTTAGCAATGATAATGAAATGGACAGCGAGGTTAAAATGCAAAAGGAAAAAATAATAAAAACTTATCAAGATCCAGAGATAGTTAAGGATTTTGATAAACTTAGAGGAGAAATGTATGCAAAACAAAAAGGGAAACAAGAATTTGAAGAGGGATGTTTATTAAGAGGGTTATCTATATTAGAAGAACCAATAAGGGTGTTGGATGTTGGTTGTGGTACTGGTAGGATGATTCCATTACTTTTAGAAACTGAAAAAGATATTTATTATAATGGATTAGATACTTCTATGGAGATGTTAGGAAGATTACATGATAAGTTTTCAGAAAATATATTAGAGTTAAATCAAGGAGATGCAACTAAAATGATATTTAATGATAATTCTTTTGATATTGTTTATTGTTTTCATGTTTTATGGCATCTCCCTCCAAAAGAACAAGAAAAAATCATTAAAGAAATGAAAAGGGTATGCAAACCAGAAGGAGTTATTATTTTTGATACTCTTAATAAGAATTTTATATATAATTATCTTTTTCCTAGCAAGAACAAGGAGATATATAAGGTTGATAAAACATTTATCAAAAAAATCTTGCCAAAAGATAAAATATACATTGATACTTTCAATGACTCTCCAAATATTCTTGCTAGGTTATCTAATATTATAAAAATAAGAAGTAAGAGTTTTTATCATCTTCATGTTTATAGTGTGGTGGTGAAAAAATGAACGAAAAAGAACTAGCAACTTTAAGGATAATTAGAACTTACTTAGATTTAGCAGATGACCCAGATGATTTTGATAATGGTTATAGGATGTTAGATGAATTAATAAAAAGGGAGGAAAAGGACAATGAAAGAACAAAGAGAATATGATAGAGCATGGGATAAGTTTTCTACAGCAGTAGCAAGGGGAGTAGAAAGAGAAGAACAAATAAGACTTTGTGAAGAATATAAAGAAGCAAGTAATGCCTTATATAGAAAGAAATATCCCTTACCTAAAAAGAAGAGGGTAAGTTTAGACTATTCATTACTTGGAGATAGAGGAGGAGAGGATTAAAGATGTCCATAGGAATTTATATGCCTCAAGAAAGAGGAGGGGTTTGGACAAGGGAAAGATTAATCTCTGAAAATATACCAGAAGTAGAAATATTTCATAAAATTAGTGATGCCAAGAAGTATGATCTATTGGATTTGCAACATCAACAGAGTCCTAGACTTTGGAAGTATCCTTTTATTGAAACTTTTCATGGATTACTTCCATTAAAGTATTGTACAAACTTTCATGCTAAACTTTCAATGTTAAGATACCATATTTGGAAAAGGATGAGTTTAAAGAAAGCAAAAAAGGTTATTTGTGTTTCTCAAGAAGCAAGAAGACAGATTGCCTGGATACCTCAAAAGAAAATTAAAGTAATTCATGCTGGAATTCCTGTTGAAAGATATGAAAGAGGTAAGAAAGAGAATAAAATTATGTTTTTAAATAGTTTAGAGAAGTATGAGAATGGAATAGATTTAATTAAGGCAGGGAATAATCTTCTTGGGAAATATCCTATTAAAATGTATGGTGAAGGAAGATTAGAAAAGGAATATAAAGAACTTGCAGGACATAACATACAAATTTTGAATGAAGTATCTAATGATATTATTAAACAAGAACTATCTACATCTAAATGTCTAGTTCATTGTCCATTACAAGAAACTTTTGGTATTCCAATCATTGAAGCTATGGCTTCTGGAACTATTACTATTGTTTCTGATATTCCTAGTCATAGAGAACTATTTAAGAATGTTTTATTCTATGATCCAGGAGATATTCCAAGACTTTCAGAGTTAATTGAAGAAGTAATGAGAGGAGAACATAATTATTTAATTGAACCAGCATTACAAGAGGTTAAGGATAAATATAATCTTAGTCAGATGATTAAAAAGACAAAGGAGGTTTATGATGAAGTTGAATCTTGGAGCAGGAAATAAACAGTATGAGGGATGGATCAATTGTGATAAAAGTCCAGATGTTAATCCAGACAGAGTAATAGATTTAGAGAAACCACTTCCTTTTGATGATAATTCAATTGAAAAGATTAATTGTGAGCATACTTTAGAACATATTAATAATTTTGTTCCTTTAGTTCATGAATTAATTAGGATATGCAAACCAGGNGCNAGNATTTTTATTACTACTCCNTTTTATNNTGCTTGGGGGCAATATAATGATCCTACACATGTGAGGTTCTTTACTCCATGGACATTTAACTACTTCAAAAAAGGGAATTATAGTCATGAAGTGGGTGTAAAAGAGAGTGCTGTAGAGGTGAAATATGTGCGATTACACTTTGGTATTGGGAAATCAAAGTGTTTAAATTGGTTAATTGACCCATGGATTAACCTATGGCCTAAATTCTATTGTAGATTTATGGCATGGGTTTTTCCATGTGCTGAAATTGAATATTTATTGGAGGTTAAGAAATAATGTGTCTAACTAAACAAGAATATATTATGATAATGAAGAATACTAAAAATCATAATCATAGATTAGCATTTAAATTTGCTTATGAATGTGGATTAAAGATTTCAGAGGTTATTGATATTAAATCAGAACATATCAATATGAAAGAAGGAATGTTTTTTGTTCATAGATATAAGAAAAGATATTGTCCATTACCAAATAGTTTTATGGATCATGAACTTAATCTGTTTCCAATCAGTTGTGGAATTAGGGCATTACAAATAGCATTTAGAAAACAATGTAAGAAATTAGGATTTAATTATTCCTTTAAAGATTTAAGATGGGGTTTTCTTGTTCAACAACTTGCAGAAGGAAAAAACCCAGAACATATATTATATTTAACTGGATTAAAGAGGTTTCCTAACTTTCATGGAAAGACTACAGATGGTAAGAGGCCAATTCCATTAGAATTAAGAATGAAGGTTTTTCAAAGAGATAATTTTAGATGTAAGTTCTGTGGTAGAACTGCAAAAGAAATAAAATTACATACAGATCATATATTTCCTGTTTCAAAAGGAGGAAAAACAAACTTGGATAACTTACAAACCCTTTGTCAGGATTGTAATTTAGGAAAAAAAGATAACATCTTTATACATAAAGATGTTAAATAAGCTATAAAACATGGAAAAACAAGAAGAATTTAAAATCTTTAAGAGGAAAAATGGAATGGATTATACTGTTAGACATAACAGGGATAGGTTCTTTTTTCCTGATGAGTGGATGAAATTCTTTGATAAACTAAAAAGAACACAAAAATATACCTTTCAATTTTTAATTAATACTGGTGCGAGGATTAATGAAGCAAGACATGTTGAGAATTATGATATGGATTTAGATAGGAAGAGAATAGTTTTGAGAGTTACAAAGGTTAAAGCAAAGAAAAAAGAGAAACATTCAAGACCAAGGAATATTCCTATTAGTTCTCAATTTGCAAAGTATTTAAAGAAGAATAGGGATTCAAATAAAGTTCTTTCTACTCCTGCAGCAAATATAGCAATGAAGAAAGCATTNAGAGAAGCAGGNATAAAGGATTGGAAAATGTTTTCAATTCACAATATAAGAAAAACATTAGAAACTTGGCTTATGGCCATGGGTATAGATGGATTAGCTATAACTTCTCACATGGGGCATAGTGTTGCTACAGCAGCAGGACATTATGTTAGTCCAGATGTTTTCAGTTGGGAAGAGAAAAGTAAGATAAGAATGATAATAGGAGATTTATATCAAAGATAAAATGCCAAAAACAAAAACAGGAGAAAAAATAAGTTGGAAAGAATTCTTTTCTAGATGGAAGCAGGGGATAGAAGAGATAACTCCATTACAGCAAGTGGATACTCAAATTTATTTCACTAGGATCATGTTATTGGGTATTGCCTGTGGATTCGGTATAACGATTATCTCTTGGAAAACATTATGGTGGCTTTCTATTGTACTTGGAGCTGCTTTTGGAAATACTTTTGTTCAGTTAATTGCTTTGAAACAAAAGCAAAAGATGTTTAGGAATTTTGAACAATCAATGGAAGGAGGTGTAGAAAGTGAAATTAAGTGATAAAGGAGCATTTGTTGATCCTGATGTATTTGCAAGTCCTGGATTTCTTATCCTTGCAGCATTAGCAATAACTGCAACAATTGTAGGATATATAATGAGTATAAATATGGGAGTAGCAAGATTTCCAATATGGCAACTTCTTATTATTATTGGAGTTGAAGTAGTTGCTGCTTATTTCTTTGCAGCACAAGGATGAAAAAGCCAGTTCCTCTTGAGTTTGAAGGAGAGAAGATCTATCTAAAGAAAGATTTTCTTGGAACAAGAGTAGTTCATCCTCCAAAAAATGAGGATGGTAGTTGGAATTGGTTTAACTTGCTTACAGGGGGTTGGAATAATTTTATTTTATTATTGTTTATTCTGTTTTTGGTTTTAGGTTTCTTTTATGTTTATAACCATGATACTGTAGAAATGCAGAAAGTTGTGGAAAATCCATGTGCTTATTGTCCTGGTTGTGGAGATTTCGGTATAACGAATATCTCTAACATTACCTTGGATGATAGTTTTGGAGGTGATTTATTTGGAGAACAAAAAAAAGATTAGTGAAATAGGGGTAATGTATTTAATAATACATAAAAGACTTAGCGATAGTTGTGACATTCTTAAAGTATTGGAAAAGAAAAGAGCAATTTCAATTATTTCAAGACTATATCATATTCCAAAGAAGAATCAATTACCTTTTATTATTTTAAAGGAGTTAGAGAATAAAGGATTAGTTAAAATTTTAGGTACTAGGAGAAATAATAAGATAGAAGTATTAAATCCAGGCATTGATTTAGATAAATCAATAAATGCCTTGAGTCAGATCGTCGGCTTGTTTTAATCAAGGCATTTAAACTTTTTTAAAAGCAGCATCAGATCTATTTTTTCTGGTTTCCCAATAGACTTTTCCAGTTTTAGAAATCCTTTTTCCAGGTAACATTGCTTTTCTTCCTCTATCTCTTGGTAAGTCTGGGTTTTTTCCTGTTTGACTCAATACCTTGATAGTAGAAGACTTTCCTTCCATCTCTTTCAAGGCATTAAACATTTTTCTGTCCATAATATATATACAATTGGAATATTTATAAATGTTAATAAATAATAGAATTACATCAAGGCATTAAAGATTTAAAATAAAGGCCAGAGATATTTTAAAAATACCTCTGGCTCTTCTGTTAATTGAAAAGAGTATGAATAAGTAATAAAGATTAAAATACTATCTTCTCTTAACCTCTCTTTTCAATTGTTTTTAATAAAAAAAATAAATATGAATTAATTTAAACTTTCAATTCTTCCTTCTTTTGTGAAATAATAATCATTTATTTCAATATTCTCTTTTATATTTTCATCTTTTAAAGCATCTTCTATAAGTGCATAACCATATTTTTCTAAATCATCACATATTTTATAGTATATTTCTTTAAATTTATCATAAACTTTTTGTTCTGCCTCTTTTTCTCCTTCAATACTACAAGGTTTATAAATATAAATCTCTGTATTATATTTATGTGCATACCTTGAATTATTTTCAATTTTAATATAAAAATCCTTCCATTTAAATAAACCAGTTATGCTTAATCCATCACCTTGACAATAAGATAAAGAATATCTTAAACCTAAATTATTTAAAACTGCTATTTTGTTTTCTTTTAATGTTTCTTCTAAATTCTCTTTTATTAATTCTTCTAAAAAATAAAAATCTTCATCTTGTCTAAATTTTTCTAAAACCTTTTTCTGAATATCTTTTTTTAATTCCTTAAATCTATATAATTTTATTGTTTTTGTTTTCATTTTATTATAAATCAATTTTATTTAATTTTATATCTATTTGTCCTTTTTCCTCTTCTGGTAAATAATCAAAATATTCTATAAGTATATTAAAACCTTCTTTATATTTTTTTAATTCTTTTTTAAGTTTAATAACTTCTTTTAAATAATCTTTATTTAAATCATTCATTTTATATACAATCAACCCCTTTTTTCTGCATCTCATCGTTTATACAATCACTACATACAAAATCATTACATTCTAAATATTCTTCTTGTTCATTATTATTCATATCTTCCCATTTAAACCCCTCTTGACATTTACTACAATAATAAGGTTTTTTTTCTTCTTCCTCTTTTTTAATTATTCCTTTTAATTCTAAATTTTTTAAAATTAAACTATTAAGTTCTTTTTCTCTTAATAAAATAAGCTGTACTCTATGGCCTCTTTTTTCACCATTAGAAAAAGGTTTTAAACTAACTCTATAAATTCTTTTTTCAAAAACTACAATATCATTTATTTTTAATTCTTTCATTTTAAACAACACTCCTTAAAATAGCAATCTTCACATAAAGCACTTATACCTTTTTTTATTGCTTTATTATGTTTATATTTTGAAAACTTATCTTCCTTTAATGGTTTAAAATCTTCTGTATCTATCCAAGTTAAAGAGAAAGTATCAAAACTATCTCCACATTTATCACAAGTATTTAAATCATTCATTTTGAAACCTCTATTATCATTTTATAATCTCTATCATCATCTAATAAATTAATATAATCTTTTATTTCTTCTTTGCTTAATTGTTTTAAGTCTATTGCTTTGCTATTTTGTTTTAAGTCTATCATTCTTTTTTATATCCCATTGCTTTTAATTCCTTTTCATCAAAAAATTCTTTTAAAAAATCAATATATATTTTAATAAACATATAATCTAAGGTTATACATTGGCCACAACATTCACGACCAAACCAATTTGAATTTAAAATAACACCATTATTTTTTTCTATTTCATAAGCTAAATTAGAAGAAACTATAAACCATTGATAAATTTCTCTTGTATGTTCATAATCTTCAACATTAAAAGAGAATAAAAAATCATTCTCTTGTATTAATTCTTTTAAATCGTTATCATCTAAATCGTTTAAATAATCCTTTAATCTTATAATCCTGCTTTTCTTATTATCTTGATTATGGTATAAATCTAAATTTATGCTTTCTAAAAATTCCTTTATCTCTTCTTCGTTTTCTAAATCTTCATAATCTTTTATAATGGCCTCTTTTAATTCTTCTTCATCATAATAATATAAATCAATATCTTCATAACTTAAGGGGCTTTCACTATCTTCATAAGATTTTTTTAACATGTATTCGGCCTCTTCATTAACTAAACAAAAAACATTATCGTCCATATATTTTTTATACTCATCACACCAATTAAATAAATCTGATTTTTCTTTATATTTTATTAAAATTTCTTTTGC
>JGI10211J14876_10001180_pt1 | contig 11492 bp, 9 predicted proteins | sample Etolagsediment_FD_14876 | JGI IMG/M metagenome (IMG submission 14876)
GCCACACCTCTTAGGGTTCCGTAAAGGGATGAAAAAAAAGTAACCAAAATGTCAGATTCACCAAAATCCTTCGTTCTTAAAATAATCGCCTCTGTTTTTTTTGGCTCCATGATTCCTATGATGTTCGTTGAAAGGAGTTGTCAGTAGTCCGTTGCCAAAATCCAAATTTATTAAACATGGTTAGTATAGGTTCGCACAAATGTCAAAGGCTTCTGTGTTCTGGAATTCGGAAACGAAGCTCAAATTTAATTTTGGGACTTCAGTATTTTACATTTATTTGAAGATGTTATAATTTTCAATCATTATCTAATGGGAGGTAAGATATGAAGACTTTTGTTTTAAGGGTTGATCTCAAAGAAGAGGAAGATGGGAAGGTGGAGTGCATCTATCCCAACACTTCCAGGTTGTTCCAGTTGGGGTTATTCTCGACAAGATGCCTTAATAAACATAAAAAATGCTTCTGAGATATATAGAGGATATGGTAGATGCCGGAGAGGGGCTTCCAGCCTCATCGGATAAAATAGAAGTTATTAATGAGCCTGCTATAGCAGTCTCCCTATGATTAACAAGTTTAAAAATACACCCAGCATAGAAACAAAAAAGCCCTACGTTTTAAGTAGGGCTTTTAATTCTGATTTTTGGAATAGAGTTTATTGCTCTCCCCCATACAATTCCTTAACCTTGGTCCTGTCCGGAGAGCCATCCTCAAGAAGAGGAATATCCGTGACAAATTCCACATATTGAGGTTTCTTAAACCTGGCGATACGTTCACCAACAAAATCTATAAGTTCCTGTGGCTCAAGGCTCTGTCCTTCTTTCAACTCACAGACTGCCTTGATCCCCTCTTTCCATTTAGGATCAGGCACTCCGAAAACAACGGTTCTCTCAACTGCAGGATGCTGGAGGATCACCTTTTCTACCTCAGCTGGGTAAACATTTTCTCCTCCCGGCTTAATAAGCTCCTTCTCTGCCTTGCGCCCAGCATACATGAGAAAACCGTCTTCATCAAAACGGGCCGTATCTCCTGTATGGTGAAAGCCTTCTCTGAACGCATACTCTGTTTCCTTAGGTAGATTCCAGTAGCCCTTAAAAACCATAGGCCCCCTCACTACAATCTCACCTACCTGGCCAGTTTCAACCTCTTTATCATAATCATCAAAAAGTCGTACATCAGCAAGGGGCAAAGGCCGTCCAGCAGAGCCAGGTCTCTCATTGTATGGTGAAATAGTTACCAGGCATGAAATTTCTGTCTGACCATAAACTACAAAAAACTCCCCACCTGTTGCCTTTTGGTACCTTTCTATGGTTTCAGGGCTGTCAAGCCCAGCCACCAGCCGTAACGTACTAATATCTTTCCCGCTCTTTTCTTGACTATCAAGGATTGAGGCCAGTATCGGGGCAAAATCAAATAACATGGTAATCTTTTTTTCCTGAATAAGATCTACGGCCTGGTCTGCATCAAACCTAGTTACATTGATATTCAGGGCCCCAGCATGAAATGCGGTCATGGCGATAAACAGACCTCCCACGTGAAAGAGCGGAAGAATATTGAGGTGAACATCCTCTTTATATATCTTGAATACATGACTAAACTGAGTGGTTGCAGAGAGAATATTGCCATGGGTTACAAGTGCACCCCTTGGCTTACCTTCTACTGCTGCTGTATGTATTATAACAATGCCGTCATCCGTCGCTACCTCTTCTAATTTAAAATCGGCATTATTATCAAGCAAGTGGCTGAAATCTTCAAAAGAGCCCCCTTCTCCATTCAGATTATAATATTTTTCCACAGATGTGAGCTTATCTTTTAGCCCATCGATCAACTCCTGGAACTCGGGATCAGCAAAGACCAATCGTGGCGTTCCATCGGCCAGGTTATTTTCTACCTCATCGGCTGACAAACGCCAGTTTATAGCGATGACAATGAGCCCCAATGCAGAGGCCGCACCATAAAGTAGAAAGTATTCAAGGCTGTTTTTCCCCAGTACTCCAATCCGATCACCTTTCTTTAGTCCCACATCTTGCAGGCCTTTAGCCAGATGATCAACCATATCCTTGAACTGGCCAAATGTTATTTCCCGGCGATCAGATACCTCTAACCAGGCTAGCCTATTTGTGAAACACCTTGCATTTCGGGCTATAACATCATAAATAGTAAAATCATATAAACCCATAGTTTACCTCTTTTAAATTAATATCATATCAACGCACATACGCAGAGACCACAGAGATCAGCGATCTCTGTGCTCTTCGTTAAATAGCTAAACATTGATAAGGAAAAAAACCGCCAAAGGCAGCACCTTTGGCGGTCCAGTTTTATAGAGATTTTACCCCGTTATTCAGGATAAGTCGCCTTAAATGGAAGTGTCTTAGAAACACCATTAGCTATAAAGATGAATGACCCTTCATGTATCGTAATGGGGAAGGCCATATCAGGGATGGTAGTCCACCATTTTTCCAAGGCAGCAAAGGCATTCATCCCCTTGGCCTTCAATTTGAATCCACTACCTACCATGAGACCCCCTACAGCTGTACCGGGTGTAATCATGGTGGTGGCCCTTAGCTGATTTGTCTTACCGGCAGGAATCCACTGAGTTTCATATCCTTTGACGGTAATCATATCAAATTCCTCAAATGCGATTGTGAATTTGTATCCATCCAGAAAAACAGGGTATGGATTCGGATTAGTGATATTAAAGGTGACGGCTAATGGCAAAGGCGAACTGCCGCCCCCCTTACCCTTGGTGGGCTTCATCTTCGAATAGACCCAGTACCCAGTATACTGGGGTACATCTATCATTTCGAGTGCTATTTTTGGTGCCTTAAAATTGGCCGCAGTAGGTTTTACCTGAACAGCAGCACAAGAAGCAAATAGCAACCCAAACCCAAAAAAAAGCGCGATTAATAATACAGTATATTTCTTAGGCATAATAAAAACCTCCCTATTTAAATTTTAGGGCTACGTTAGCCATCTCTTTCTTCTCTTATAATGTTTTACCTCTGCAAAGCTCTTTGACTTTCCTTTTTCAGAGAGCCCGAGGTAAAAGTCCTTGATATCTTCATTTTCCTTTAATCTCTCAGACGTATCATCCATGACAATACGTCCGGTTTCCATTACATATGCATATGGGGCCACATTCAGGGCCAGTTTTACATTCTGCTCTACCAGAAGAATAGATATGTGTTCGTCCTTGTTAAGCCTCGTTAAGATATTAAATATCTCATGGATTAACATAGGGGCAAGTCCCATAGATGGCTCATCTAAAAGTACCAGCTTGGGCTCTGTCATCAAGGCCCTGCCGACTACACACATTTGCTGCTCACCTCCGCTCACAAATCCTGCAACTTCACTCCTCTTTTCCCGTAGCCTTGGAAAATAATGGTAAACAAGCTCCAATCCATCCTTGACAGACCCCGACTTTCTCAAATGCGCCCCAACCTTAAGGTTCTCCTCAACTGTGAGATGCTCAAATACCCTGCGGCCTTCAATTACCTGTATAATGCCCATCTTGGCAATCTCCACCGCAGTTTTTTTATGTATCCTTACGCCTTCAAACTCAATGGCCCCATCAGTAACCTCTCCGACCTCAACCTTAAGGAGCCCGGAGATAGATTTCAGGGTTGTGCTTTTACCTGCCCCATTGGCTCCCAAGAGGGCAACTATACCACCTCTTGGTATTTCAATAGAGACACCCTTGAGTACGAGGATTACCTCATGATATTTGACCTCAATATTATTCACCATTAATATCTTTTCTGCTGCTTCCAATTGGAAACCTCCTTGCTTACCATCCGAACCATTCTTCCTTCCATTGTTTTGGCCACCGGCCCTTAACATCAATAAAGTCCACCTTCTGAAACTTGCCGTCTTTCCATTCCTGAACCCAGCAACCTCCTGTTGGTCTATGGTCATCGGCTGTATATGTAACATCACCAGTACACAAACCAATATGGAAATCCCTCATGGTTTCAAAGCCCTTTTTCATGATCCCAGGACCGGTCAGATCGCCTGCCTTATCTGCCCGCTTCATCGCCTCCCAGAGGACAAGGCCATTGGCCCAGCCCTGAACCGTTCTACATATACGTTTTTCCGGAGGAATGCCAGGATTGATTTTCTTGGCATACTTTACAAGTTCATCCATCATATCGCAGTCCTGGCCAAAAAATCCCATAGGAGTAGCACCCATTACAGTCAGGGCATCCGGTGCATTCATGGCTTCTCCTGCCAGGCGCGGGAGGTTTTCATCCATACCCCAGTTATTAATGATATGATCCGCCTTTAACCCCAGGGCATATGCATCCCTTATGGTAGCAGCAACTGACATAGTCGTGTTTCCGTGCCAGAGAATGTCAACTTTAGCCTTCTGAAGAGCCATAATCTGACTTTTGGTATCCAGGGCAACTAACGAGACATTGACGTCAGGAACTACTTCAATTCCTAAAACCTTGGCATGGTTTTTAATGGCCTTTATAGGCGCACTGCAATAAGGATGGCCAAAATTATAAGAACAGGCCAGACGAGGCTTCCTGCTCTCTCCTCTCGGTTTCCATTTCTTTTCATACCATGCAGTTAGACAAGACCTGGCATTTGTGGAATAGTCCGGGGAAAAGAAGAGGTTATAGGCTGTGCCTGTATGTTTTCTCCCATCCTTGTCTACCCAGTCTTTTGGCCTTGTCAGAGCGGCAGAGTAGGAATCCGATACATAGGGAATCTTATCCTTATTGATAGTAGGTGAAAGGGCCTCGGTATCGCCTGTCCCCCATCCCATGATAGCAAGAACTTTCATCCTTTTAAGGAGCTTATATTTGGTCAGAGCCTCAGGGATTCGATAACCATAGTCAAACCAGATATATTTTACTTTTTTCCCATTGATGCCACCATGATCATTCACATAGTGTGACCAGAACTCTTCCTGACCAAGGGCGGCATCTTTTCCCACATCAGATGTTGCACCTGTTGTGTCCTTGATACCACCTATCTTTATCACCTTAGCTAAAGCCACAGATGATAGGCCAAACAAAAATACAACAGCACATAAAATAATTAAAATTTTTTTCATGTTCATAGCTTCCCCCTTTTTAAAATATAAAACTACATTAAACTCCACTAACAATTTATTACTATTATTGCTGCAATTCACCTCCTTTCAACTGCTGGTTAAATCGTTAAGTAGTTGAGTCGGTACGTTCTTTACAACTTAACTATTTGACCACTCAACTAGTCAACTGTAATCCTAATACGAGAACGGCCACAGGTTAAAATAATTTTTGGCCTGCCACCATCGATAAGAAAGTCCTCGAGGCTCATAGATCAAAAAGGCACATATTGCAAGACCAAAGGCCATCTCTTTTAAAAAGGCAAAATCAATCAGGATCTTTGAATATATTGCAGAAGCTGGTATGGCTGCGATCTGCAAAAGTTCCATAACCACAACCATAAAAATGGATCCAAATATGGCCCCGTCAATACCCGTACCCCCGATCAATATACAACCCACCAACCAGAGTGACAAGAACCAAGAAAAATGCTCCGGGCTCAGGGCCGCTAAGTTGGCTACCCAGAATGACCCTGCAATACCAGCTATAAATCCTGCCACAAAGAAATTCAAAAGTTTGTACCAGATAATATTGATCCCCAACGTCTCTGCTGCAATATCATTGTCTCTGATAGCAACCCAGGCCCTTCCAACCCTGGTCCTCAGAAGATTTGCCATAATCATAACCGTAAGGGTCAAAACGGTGATCATCAAAAGATATATCTTGACATCCGTATCTATAAACCATGGGCCTATCTTAATTGTGCCTGGTGGAAGGGAAAATGCCTGTCCCCTGCCACCGATCCTGCTTATATACTGGGTCAGGATAAAGTCGACCGTGATAAACTGGGCAGCCATAGTGGTCAGAATAAGGTAAAATCCCTTGACCCTGGCCGAAGGAAGCCCAAAGAGAACGCTCCACAGGCCAGCAACAATTGCAGCAATTATAATGCTTATAGGATAGGCAAGGCCCCAGTTAACAATAAATTCAGGCCAGGGAAATTGCAGGATTAAAAGTGTACTTGTATATGCACCTACGGCTATAAAGGCGGCATGGCCCAGGGTTATCAAACCGGCATAGCCGATCAAAAGCTGTACGCCAAGGGCGCCAAGGGCAGTGTAGCCAATCATATTAGCAACACCGATCCAGTATTCGTCTAAAAATAAGGGAAATCCAACAAAAACAATCAGGAGAAGTAAAATCATCTTCCCCTTTATCACCGGTGTCTGCCACCAACCTTGATCCTTAGCATAGTTTTGATGGTAATAGCCGCACGGAAGCCAAACTTTTGTCATAAACTCATCTCCTTCAATTGAAAATTGACAATTGAAAATTGAAAATTATAAGCTACATTCTCTCTATTTTTATCCAACCCCATAACCCGTAAGGCATAAAGAGCAAAAATACTGCCATAAATGCAAATGGAAAGATTTCCTTTACCCCTCCAGGGAAATAGGCATCTAAGTAAGTGCCGGCAAAATTCTGCAAAACTCCTATTAATAGTCCTCCTACTATGGCCCCGGGAATGGAGTTAAGCCCTCCTAAAACCACGGCCGGCAATACCAATAATCCTAAAAAGCCAATAGATATATTAACCCCATTGATATTTCCTAAAAGCGCTCCTCCGACCCCCGCTGCCATAAAGGCAATAGCCCAGGATGCGGCATATACAAACCGTGCGCTTACTCCAAGGGATAACGCGGCTGTCTCATCGTCTGCTGTTGCCTGCATGGAAAGGCCCCAGCGTGTATATTTAAAAAAGGCAACAAAAACAAGAAAGAGCACTATGGCAAGCACAAAGGACCAGAAGTATACAGTTGAGATCTTCAAAACCCCGATGGTAAATGGCTTAAGGGAAAAGATAGCTGGCGTGAACACCATTGTATCTGTCCCCCATATGAACCCAACCAATCCCTTAAGGAAAAAAGAGAGCCCCACGGTTACCATTATAACGGCCAGGATCGGCTCTCCAATAAGCTTGTCCAGGAAGATCCTTTCTATTAAAATACCGAGTATAATACCAATGATCAGGGTAAACAAGATGCATAGTATGAAGGGAACGCCCATTAAATAAAAATAAATTGTGACATAGGCTCCAATAAGGGTCAGCTCACCCATGGCCAGGTTCAGCACACCGGAACATTTGTATATCAGAACCCAACCAAGTGCAACTAAGGCATATATTCCTCCAACCATAATCCCGGTAGTTAAAGTCATTAAAAATAATTCCATTCTTTTCTACCCCCTTTGTTTAGTAAGCAGTAGTATGTAGTAAGTACTACACGTATCTAAAATGAGTTAAAATGACTAAAGTTGTCAGAATTTTTGAATTCCTCAATTCCTGAATCCCTAAATCCTCAATTTAATTACATTTTTATCTCTTGAATACGCAGATCTGTCTTTATAGGCTGTATTCTTCCGTCCTCATAAGTGATTGTCATATCCAGGTGGACCGTGTCTGCATCCTTATAAAGGGTCTCTACAATATCCTTGTAACGCTGTTCCATAAAACCCCTCCTTAGCTTGCTGGTCCTGGTTAATTCATCATCATCTGCATCAAATGCCTTGTAGAGGTTAATAAATTTATTTATCCTGGCCGGTTCAGGAAGTGCTCTATTGGCCTCTTCTATCTGTTTCTGAACAAGGTCATAGATCCTTGTGTCCTGTGAAAGTTCCGGATAACTTGTATAATTAATCTTATTCTCATCTGCCCATTTGCCAACAACAGAATAATCAATACACATAACAGCAGTTACATAGGGTAAGTTGTCCCCGATAACCCATGCATCCTGTATATAGGGACTGAATTTAAGTCTCGCTTCCAGATATTGGGGGGCAAAGGGCCTGCCATCATTCAGTTTCAAAACATCCTTTGATCTGTCAAAGACAACTAAATGACCATCGTCATCAATAAAACCGGTGTCCCCTGAGTGAAGCCACCCATCCGTTAATGTCTTTTTTGTTTCTTCATCATTTTTGTAGTAGCCCTGAAATACCGATGGGCTTTTGCAAATGATCTCTCCATCTTCTGTGATCTTCACCTCAGTTTCAGGTATCGGGGTCCCAACTGTGTCAAATTTTATATCCCCATCCCTGTGCGTAACCGATATTCCAGCTACCTCTGTCTGCCCATATATCTGTTTTAGGTTTACACCCAGGGCATGGAAAAAACGAAAATGCTCGGGACCCATTGCAGCGCCGCCAGTGTAACAATACCGGAGTCGTGACATTCCAAGGTGGTCCTTGAGCTTCTTCTGCATAATCACATACGCAAAATAATTTAGAGCTTTCCAGTACCAAGCAGTAGGCTTCTTTTCAAACTTCAGATCTGCTACATGATACCCTATCTTTGTAGCCACCTCATGTGCCTTTCTCTTTATCCAGGTGGAATCCAGATATTTTACCTGGACCTGACGGGTCAGGCCTTCATAAAGCCGTGGCGCAGCAAACATTACATGAGGCCCGATCTCTCGAATATTATGCTGGGATGTTTCCGGTTCCTCCGGGAAATTAAGTGTGTAGCCTATCAGGAGACCGCAGGATATGGACATCATCTGCTCCCCGATCCAGGCAAAGGGAAGATAGGATACAAAGTCATCGGTGTCATAACATGGGTCAACTGTCATGAGATTTTTACCCATGCTCAGCATATTGTAATGGGTTAAGAGAGCCCCTTTGGGGAGGGCAGTTGTGCCGGATGTATAAAACAGGAGACAGATTTCTTGACCATTGCCTTCATTAATCATTTTTTCAAATAGATCCGGTTCTTTCTCATCAAGCTCCTTGCCAAGCTCCTGGGCCTTTATTATGCTCTTTAAATTTGGCTGATGGTAGCGCCTCATCCCCTTTGGGTCATCCCATATTACGTATTCTAATTTTGGGCAATCAGGCATAATGGCTAATGCCTTATCAACCTCCTCCTGGGTTTCTCCTACAAAGAATTTGCTATCTGAATGATCTATTATATATTTGACCTCATCCATCATACAATCCTGAAAGAGCCAGACCGGTATGCCTCCTGCACACATAGCAGCCATCTCTGCCCAGACACCTTCCGGCCTATTATCACCAATCATGGCCACCTTGTCCCCTCTTTTTAGTCCAAGATTGACCATCCCCAGAGATAGATATTTTACNCTNTCATAGTAGTCCTGCCATGTGTAAGGCAGCCATAACCCAAACTCCTTCTCTCTCATGGCAACCTTTTCGGCTCCATATTCTTTGCATCTTTTTAAAAATAGTTGTGGGATAGTGAGGTCTTTTGTTATTTCTATCTTTTCTGCCATGTTATCTCCTTGTTGCGTAAAGATCCTCTTCACCTAAATATGCCTTAACAACCTGGGGGTTTTTGCCAACCTCATCCGGGGTTCCATTAGCAACTATATTGCCGAAATCAAGGACAAGAACACTATGGGAGATATCCATAACCACACCCATGTCGTGCTCTACTAATACACAGGTTATCTTCCAGCGCTTCTCTTCGTTTATGTCGAGAATAAACCTGGCCATGTCTTCTACTTCTTCCAAGTTCAAGCCTGCCATGGGTTCATCCAAAAGGATAACCTCTGGCCTGAGTGCCAGGGCCCTTCCGAGCTCAACCCTCTTCTGTGAGCCATAAGGAAGCATGTGTGCAACCTGATCACGGATAGATTCGATCTCTAATAAATCGATGATCTCCTCCTCGATGAATTTCCGGTCTTCTATCTCTTCTCTTTTTGGATTACCTACATAAATAGAGCCGCTCAGGATATTACTTTTGAGATGTATATGGGAGCCCATCCTGATATTTTCAGTAACGGTCATTCCACCATACAGCTCAAGCTTCTGGAAAGTTCTGCCTATCCCAAGGGCAGCAATCTTATGAGGAGCAAGATTATTGATTCTCTGTCCCTTGAAAAAAATATTTCCCTGCTGGGGACGATAAAGGCCATTAATGCAATTCATCATTACAGTTTTACCTGCTCCATTTGGCCCAATAATAGAATGTATCTCTCCCTTTTTAACCTCTAAGTCAACACCATTTATGGCCTGAACCTTCCCAAAAGCCATATGAATATTTTCGAGTTTTAGGAGAACATCCCCTTCTTTTACTTCACCTGCGGTGTTCATACGTTTTAAGCCTCCGTATTTAGCTTTTTTAGATTTATGGTAACTGGATAAATAAAAAGTAAAAAAAAGAGCCTATTATGTAAAATTTAATTGCATAATGGGCTCTTTGGATTCTTTAATAGTCTTTAGAAATCGTTTATTCCTAAAGACTAATTCAAACGTATAAAAAAGGTATGATAATGAGAGCATATTTACTGTGATGAAAGGATTTTTTTAAAAACTGAGTGGTTAATTTTTGCTTGTTTACTTTTTTATAGTTTGTTTGTCAATAAGTTTTTAAAAAAAAATAATTTGATAAAATTGTAACAGTAACAAGTAGTTACAATGCAGCTTAAAAGTAGCTATTATTTAGCTATTAAGGATAGCTTTGTTAATACCCATAGATGAATATGTTTCTTTAGCAAATTGAGTGGCTCTTTTGTTCGGCCATCCCAGTGAAATAGGCTTCGCATTTCACGGGACAAGGGTCGGCCGAACAAAATGCTCGCCCTGTTAAATGTGTAACCATTTAACCGGGGTCTGTGTCCGTCTGCGTGAGTCTGCGGCTAAGACTATTGAAAAATGTCACATTTTAATACCGCCCAGATAAAATTTGAGGCATGAGGTTCTCTTGACATTGGCGTAAAAAATAATCATCTGTCATTCCAGCGATAAAATCCCGGACAATCATAGCAAGAGGTGTAGTATCTCTATACTGAGAGGACATACCATCTAAAAATTCTTTAAAAATAACTGAATTATCATTACCTGCTTTTAGATCTTTGTAATATTTATTAAAAAGCATCTCAAACATCAACAGTAACTTATCGGTTTGGTTTTTCGCCTTGGGATTGGTGTATATAAACTCTTGGTTGAAATCTTTAAGCCTTTTTAAGGCCTGTGCAACCTCAGGGCTAAATGAGAGAGAGGATTTTTCCAGGCTTTCCACGATCAAATCCTCAACCAAGGTATATACAATAGTTCCATTTGTTTCTCCCAATATACGGCGACAATCCGCCGGCATTTCATTTCTTTTTATCAAACCCAGTCTGATTGCATCCTCTATATCTCTCCCTATATAACTAATGGTATCTGCCATCCTCACGGTGCATCCCTCTATTGTCATAGGCCAGATAGGTGCATTTGGATCCTCTATTACCTTAGTTATATCTTCTTCGAATCGAGTAAAATCTTTATCTTTATCAGGATATAAGGCAGGATTATGCACTTCGCCATTATGACAAAGGATGCCATCCAAAACCTGAAGAGATAAGTTCCAACCAACTCCCTTTCTTTCTATTGCCTCTAAAAAACGCACACCTTGTACATTGTGTAAAAAATTACCCAGCCCATATTCCTGAGATAAA
>JGI10211J14876_10001181_pt1 | contig 11486 bp, 20 predicted proteins | sample Etolagsediment_FD_14876 | JGI IMG/M metagenome (IMG submission 14876)
ATTTGGCAACGAAATATAATGAACAAGACAAACTCAATGGTCGATCAAAAACAGTTGATGATCATATCAATTCACTTACGATGATGTCATGTTTTTCTTACGATAGCAGTATTACACCTGATCAACTTTTGGATATTATCGATAATGAGGTAAAAAGGTTAAGAGAATTATGGAAAAAGAACAAAAACAACTATATTAAAAACTAAACAATTATTAACAATTAAAAACAAAAAAATGAATCTATTTGCACAGGCACAAAATCAAGCGTCAAAAAAGAAAACAGCATCAAAGAAAGAAAAGCTGCGATTGAAAGTTGATGATCCTGAATTCTTCAACATGATCGAACAACTTCAAGAACTCAATGAAAGAATGAAGACCGATAAATCAAAGGCTGATCTTATTTCAAGTGAGGTCAAAGAGATCTCAAAGGAAAAATGGGCCGAATATTACCAAGAAACAGGCAAGAACCCAGGATCAGTTATGATCGAATCAAAAGAACTTGGTGATACTGCACAAGTGATGTTTGTACCTCAGGATAAATATATCACGATCGATAATGAACGAGCAAAAGAACTGATCGAAGAATTCGGTGAAGATGTAGTTGAAACAGATACACAATTTTCCTTCGATAATACCATGATCCAAAAGTATGGTGAGGTTCTGAGCAGATTGATATCTGAATGTGAGGATATCGAAGATGATGACAAAGGACGGATCATCAAAGCAGTAGTGAAACATTCAGTTGCAAAAGGTACGATCAACAACTTTTCAGAACTTGGTGATGTTCAAGAGGTCATGGAGTCGATCAGGCCGGTGGTCATGTTGAAAACACCTGAGGTTATTCGAGGATAAAAAAGTTTAGAATCCCCATTGTGGGATTCTAAATATTCCATATATTTGTAACCGTTAAACAATAAATAAAAAACAAATGAAAAAATTATTTGTATTTCTATCATTATCACTTTTTACCCTAAGTTCTTGTACAGATGCCACAAAATCACAATTCGGTGGACTCGGTGATAAACACAAAGTTGAACTGTGGTCAGGTGGGAAGTGTGTAGGAGAATGGGTATCAACCGGTAAAGTTCAATCATCTTCATCTTCGGATGGATATTACTTCAGAGATCAAGAGTGTGATTGTAATGTTGAAGTTAGTGGTGATGTTGTTATTACAAGAATAAAATAATTTTCAAAAATATCATTGCCAATTAAAATTAATCACTTATATTTGTAACCGTAAATTAAATAATCAAAAAACAAAAAAACATGATTCCAGAAAAATTTCAAGAAAAAATGAAGTCACTTACTCAAACAGAAGAGTACTACTTTCGTATGATGTGGCCAAAGTATGGTGTCCTTTTCATCAAGGCAAAACCAGGTGTGGCCAAGTCAGCAATCGGCCGATCAATCGCTGACAAGATGGGTTTCCGATACATGGATATTCGTCTATCGATGGTCGATGAAACCGATGTGGGTCTTTTCCCAAGTGTAAATGATGTTGATGGTATAAAGGTACTCGACCATGTTGTTCCAAGATGGGCTGTTGAGGCAAATAGACAACCAACTATCATTCACTTTGAAGAGTTGAACCGAGCATCTCAACAAGTGAGAAATGCAGCTCTTCAGATCCTACTTGAACGAGAGATAGGTATCAACTTCAAGTTCAATAAGAATGTTCTTATGATGGCATCAGGTAACCTTGGTGACGAGGACGGCACAGATGTTGAAGAGTTCGATTCGGCCTTGAACAACCGATTGATACACTTCAAACACACACTATCTCCGAACGATTGGTTCAAGAACTTCGCAGATAAGAATGTTCACCCAACAATTGTTGGATACTTGAAATCTCACCCTGAGAAGATGTATGTGAACCCTGAGCAAGATGGGGCAACTTACGCCACACCTCGTTCTTGGACAATGTTGAGTGAGTTTATCGTTGAGAACTTTGGAATGGATTCAACCGCAAGAGATTTCCTCGGATTGGTAAAAGAAGTTTCACCATCATACATCGGAACAGCAGCAAGAAAATATGTTCAGTATTGTGAGGACATGATGAGCATTTCGATCCAAGATGTTCTTGACAGATACCCTCAGATCAAGAAGGATCTTGAAAGATACAATCGAGATAAGAAGTCCGAACTTCTTCAATCATTGAGAGATGGTGTCAACCTTATGAAGTTGAATAAGAAGCAACTCACCAACCTTCAAAACTTCTTGAAGACGATCGATGATGATGAACTTACAGGATACCTCTTACACTTGATTGATAACAATCACGATGTAACTGAGAAAAGATTGAAAGAATTCCTTCTAGCCTTCAAAGATCTCTTGATGAAGATCGATGATATCAACAACCGTTGATGGATCATGTTTGTTTGATGAAAGGGAGAACTTGGTTCTCCCTTTTTTTTTCAACCAATAACTGAATATTGGATATAACCATAATGAAAATACAGATAACCATCATTACGGACTTTGGTACATTCAAAAGTGAAACAATGAATGTTACAAAGGAAGAATATGAGAATGTTTGCGAATTCTCTAAAAATTATTACCAAAGTGGATTTGAAATGATATGTGATGATGGTGGTTTTCTTATCATACCACCGGATATTGTTAGATCCACAATATTGAAAATAAATATTTTATGAACTATAAAGACAAATACAAAAAATTCGGAGGTGATTGGATACCAGATATAGTTGAATATCTGAAATATAAATTGCAAGAAAATCCGAATCTCACGATATCAGTAGGTTGTGACTCTATCCAAAAAAGAAGAAAAACAATTTACGCCAACACAATTATGATGTATGATACTGACATGAGACGAGGTGCCCATGTTGTTTTTTTCAGAGAACATTTACCTAAGATAAGAAACAATGAGCAGCGACTTTACAAGGAGTATGAATATGCTTACAACATAGCTGAATTTTTGAACAATGAAATGAAATCTTTCTATGAAAGACAAGATATAACAGAATTTCAAAGAAAAGCATATAAATATCATATCATGCATTGTAATGGTAAACTTATCGGTTTGAACATACAGGAAGTTGATAGATATATCAATAACATATCACTCACTGACTATGAAAGAACATGTCAGTATAAACTTGTGGACATTCACCTTGATTTCAATCCGTTCCCGTCAACAAAAAATGGAAGGCAAACAACAAACAATAAGTCATTCACATCATATAATGCATATGTTCCAGGATTAAGAGGAATGGGATATCGGGTATTTGCAAAAAATCAATCATACGCAGCTACATCAGCAGCGGACCTTTTATTACAATAAGAAAAAACAATTAAAATGAAAAGACAAGTAAAAATATTAGGATTATCTTACTCACAATCTCAGATAGGATCATATGTGTGTGTACTAAGTGAACAGCGAGGCACAAGAAAGTTACCAATAATCGTAAAACCACATGATGCACAAGTGATCGCACTCAGTGTAGAAGGTATGAGATCACCCAGACCATTGACACATGAACTATTGAAGGAAACCTGTGATGCATTTCAAATGGATTGCCAAGAAGTTGAGATATATAAAGTATTAGAGGGGATATTCTATGCAAGAATAACTATCAGTAACGGATTTGATTCTGTCAGCATTGAATCAACTGCCGGTGATGCAATTGCACTTTCAGAGATATTCGAATGTCCACTCTTTGTTCAAGAGGAAGTGATAAACATGTGCGGAGTTGATATGGATGATGAAGGAAATATCTCAGAAGAATCAAGTCAGGGAAATGTTATGAAGGTTGAAGATCTTGAAAAACTGATGGAACAGGCAATTGCCAATGAAGATTATGAAATGGCTGCCGAGCTCAGAGATAAGATCAATGAGATAAAAGAGTAATGGACCACAACATCTCGCGAAATTAAAAAATTTCAGTATATTTGTCATATGGAAAAAGAAACTGAATTCATACTGTTCGGATCAGAGAACTCATCTGACTATGATGTATTGGTAATGGTCGATGATATACCAAGGAACATCGATGAATCACATAACATATGTAAACATTGGAATGAAAAACTTTCAAAAATACTGAAAGATAAGCCACTGAATTGCAATATCGGTGTTATCAACGATGGTGTATTGGTCGATTGCTTCAAAGGAACTTGTGACGAACTTAATAATGTTCTGTATTACACATATAAGAACCACACACAGTATTTTGAACAGCCTATAAAATCACCTATCGAAAGAAACATCAACGAAAAGGCAATTCGAATTGCAAGATTCATCATTTCATTCTATTCAAGAACACATCTAAGAAGTGAAATAAAGAACGCTCTGAGAGGAAAACTTTCTGAAAGATTGAGCGTTCTTAAGAAAATCGACTTCACTAAAATGACCGAATTCCCAAATAAAAAGGAAAGAAAACAAGACATATACAAAGTGATTGCTTTTCAAATGGGGCAAATATTCTCATTAATAGATGGAAATGAATCAGAATCATATACAAAAAATGAAATTGTAAAAAATTACCCACAATTTAGTAAGTTTCTAAACCGACAAACTATAACCGTAAATGATCTTGAAATATTGAATCAAGAACTTCTTAGATTCATTTCATGGTGTGAGATCAATGTTGATCCGAATTCAAAAGAATCATTATGAGAATAGGGGATGTGATAGTTGCTTGGAAATTCAGAAGAGGAAAAAAATGTATTACCATCGGACACATCAAAAATATCAGAAAAAGTTCCAGTGGTGAAATCTTCTATAATGTAACTGAATCTCAAAAACATATGGACCAATTCAATCTCGAAAAAACAGGTGATGAAAATCACAATATATTCGAGTGGGAAGATCACTACACAATACCTGACTGGTTAAAAAAGATAAGATCCGAAAAATTGAGGAAACTACTTCAATAACTTTGATGCTTTATATTTCTTCCATTTTTCAATGTCGGCTTCCATGAGTTTTCTGATCCTTTTACTAACGGTGAATGTATTTTCTTCACAGAATTTTTTATACTCATCTAAAAGTTTTTCAGGAATTCTGACATTCAATAATTTATTTTTCATATTTTTCAACATTTATTTACATGTATATATATGTAATGCATGTCTCCCAATGAAAAAAATACTATATTATCTGTAAAATATTGGATTCATCAGTTACAAACTCATCACCGATGATCCATATTTTCTTGTTTGATGGATTTTTCAGAATTATAAAGTTCTCACCTTTACATAGAACCAGATAATTTGTGATCAGTGATAAGGATCCTTGTGACTTTATATAAATTTCCGAACCTTTTCTTTCATAACTTATAAATGGCTTTACCTGAACTGTGAATTCTTTACCATTGTGTGTGAATTTAAAGTCTATGCCATCAACATCCTCTACTAAGATGGGATTTTTGATATCAACAATAATATTCTTACTTTCTGCAAATTCTTTGAATATCTCCTTCGCTCTCTTTTCAGAAACATTTCCCTTTCTTGTAGTGTTTATCAATATCGGTAAAGTATATCTTTTGAAAAAATCACTATCATAGTGATACACTTCTTTCATATTATTGAACATGAACCGATAGAAAGAATCTGAATCTTTCAAGTTGAATTCTTTAATTGCTCGTTTGAATACTGTGTAATTGTTTATCATTTTACCGATATACTCAGTATTCAGTATCATACCATTTACATCAATGTCAATATTTTCACCTCTGTGTACGAATCCAAATGGACCATACACACTTTTGATATATCTTTCGATCGATCTGTTCAATCTGGAAATCGATGACTTATCAGTTTCAACACCATCCAGATATACAGATTGATTCTCTTTGATGAACTCTTTGAATTGTAACATATCTTATATATTGATAATTGAAAACTAAATTTCATTTAATATGTATAATGAGTATGAAAACATTAGTGATCAGTTTATTCGGAGGGCCCGGAACAGGAAAAAGTACACTTTGTGCAAATATATTTGCCAAACTAAAAATGGAACATGTCGATGTTGAAATGGCACCAGAATATGTTAAAGAAGTAGTTTGGGAAGAATCATTCAAAAAGATCGAAAATCAACTTTATATTTTTGGAAAACAACATAATCGATTATACAGACTTATGAACAAAGTCGAAGTGATAATAACAGATTCACCTCTTTTGAACTCAATCGTCTATTATACTGGTGATAATCCACATTTTAAAGAACTAGTTCTAACAGAATATGAAAAAATGAACAACCTTTCATATTACCTTGAAAGAAGTTTTGATTATGTTGAAAATGGTAGAATGCAAACTTTGGAACATGCCAAAGAAATAGATGAGACATATAGAAAACTTTTAGATGAAAATAATATTCAATATCAACTGATAAAAAGTCCTTATGATGTTGATGGTATAGTTGATCAAGTAAAGAAAATATTGAATGAACAATAGAATTTACACATCAGAGGTTTTCGCCAAAGAGATGAACAGACTTTTGAGAAATAATAGAAGATTCTGTCCTGAATGTTTCAGTGATGAAACACATCTTGATTTTCATTGGATAGAATCACTTCATGTATGCAAAGATTGTGGATATACTGATAAAAAATTCTTAGATTTAGAATCAATGAGAAAAATGAAAATAAAAGAAATATTAAAATAATGGAATCATATAAAGCGCCTGAAAAATATCCTAACGATAATAAATTCACCATCTTTTTAGGTGGAACAATCGAGATGGGAAATTCAATCGATTGGCAGAAAACTCTAACTGAATCACTGAAAGAATTTGATGTAAGAATTTTAAATCCAAGAAGAGAAGATTTCGATAAGTCAGCCGAGCAATCCATAAAAAATCCATATTTCAAAGAACAGGTAAATTGGGAGTTGGATGGATTGGATCGAGCAGACCTGATAGTTATGAATTTATTAAAAGATTCTTTGTCACCAATATCAATGATGGAAATCGGACTTTACGCCAAACATAAGAAAATGTTCATATGTTGTCCAGATGGTTTCTGGAGAAAAGGTAATATTGAAGTTATAGCTGATAGATTCTCTAAGAATATAATGATTTTCAATGACTATGATAATATGTTAAAAACATTGACCGAGATATGTACAAATGCAAAGTGAAGATACCGTTCAGAACCAAGTTTCAAAATAGAGATCAATTTCTTTTTGAACTGAATGAAGAATGTTATTTCACATTCGATGACTGGTACTTTGTAAGAAAACAAACACAGTTAAATTTGCCGGATTGGTTCCAAGGAGTGCCTTTCACTCAAGAAGAGTTCAAAAAGTATTTCATAACTGATCGACAAGAGAAATTAAAGAATATCCTTAATGAAAACTGACTTTCAAAAGATAAAACACAATTATATCAAAAGAGTTGTGATATATGCAATTTTCCTTTACCGATCACAATCACGAACTGATATTTACAAGACAATCGTGATTGACTTTGTTAAGAAACGAACAGGACTGAGTGAAATAGAGATAGAAGTTGGACCGAACATGGCAAAAAAAGACCACAGAAAATCAATATTACAATCGATATTTGTATCTGATGATACTGAAATAAAACACATGTCAATGGTCATAGTAAAGTTCAGAACCGGATATAAATTCGAAGAGATGCAGATCGATCTTAATAATTCAGAAAAGTATGAGATATTCTTAGATCAATGAATCGGAACATACCTATCCACACGCCTTTTTAAAAGCTTACCTGAATCCATCTTATAATATTTGTATGAATCTATTTTATTCAGAACAACATAATATGAAAGAGGATCAAATTCAGATTCATATTCTTTCATCTTTGAGAATTGTTCCCTGTAATTTTTTTCCAAGTAATCAACATCAACAAAATGACCTCCTTTGGTTTTTCTTTCTAGATTATGCTTCTTTGCTGTATCTAAACTCACTATTATATGTATGAATAGTATATCATAACCCAATTCTTTCGAATGATCAATGATAGATCGAAGATTTCCATCACTTGATCCAGTTGTGTCATATATGAAATTCTGACCACTCAACATGAACCTTTTCAATCTATCAATGTTCAATCTTGACGCACCTCGCTTTCTAACATTGGGATCCTTAGTGAACATCAAAGAAACATCATCTGATGAAAACGATTTGAAATTTGACATTTTCCGCATCATCTCATCTCTTATGAAAGTTGATTTTCCAGAACCAGGGGCTCCAAGTAAGATCACACCGAGTTTGGAACTCATATCAAGTTCAGGTATCGGATCATTCTTTGAAAGTTCCTCATTGATATGTTGGTAAAACCTTAAAATTCTCATCCATCATGTCTTATATTTATATCAACATTATCATAACTTGCATTCGATATCCAAACATCATATTGTGTCAGGTACGAATATTCATTTGAAAATGTTGACGCATCTCTTATCTTTGTGTGATCTGTTGTGAACATGTTCTCTACATAAAAACCTTGATATGGCAATTCACCGAACAAAGTAGGATGAGCAAAAACGAAATAAGATCCTGTTGCAAATACCATATCCTGATCGAATGTGAAACCAGTTGTCAGGTCTGAATATGAAAGTCCTTTTATTCTTGTATCGGTAAGATATGATTCTACTGTCGAAACAGATATTGGATCAGATGCAGTGAAACCACCTATCGGTGTAAGGTCAATTGGTCCATAGTATATCTTGTGATTGTAATCGATTGAAGTGGTTGAACTGAATGAAAGTGAATCAGCTGTTACAACACTCATTGTGAATGTATTGCTATCGATCAAAACAGGCGTTGTCGAATATGTGGGTACGATCGCCCCAAAAACACTAGTTTCAGGATCAGATCCACTTGGTATATTTGTTGACAGTAGACCAGATGGACCAAACAACTGTATTGAAAACAATGGAACCGATCCTGGTGTTATACTATATGATGATGTCAGTAAAGGTGCAACCTGTCCGAACTGATATAATTGAGAACTCAATTGAAATTGATCGATCGTAGGAGCAACATATGGCAATAACATCTGGTCGAAAAGGTCCTTTAAACTTGCCTGAGAAAAGGTTGATCCTTTTATAATACCACCAACAGTAACGGTTGAAGGTGTACCAAGGTCATATAAAGATTGTGTGGCTGATTGAGAAGCTGTTAAAAGTATCTGATTGTATAATGTCCATATGGAATCACGAACATCCTTTGCATTTATCAGATTGGATGTGTTATCCTGCAACCTCTGTAACAATTGAGTTATATCGGTCTCATACTGAGAGTACCAAGCTGATGATGTTCCTATTGATGGTGTTCCTAAAGACATTTTAAATATTAGATTTTATCTATATATTATTTTTCAAAACATCACTTGTGGTGTCACAAAAATTTACTATATTTGTGACAAATAAACGATATGATAATCAAAACCTACAACAAACAAGAACTACTCGAAAAAATTGACAGCATCTCTATCATCAGAGAAGGCAATACCATCATCACAAAGATCGGTGACCGTGTGACCAAGACCGCTACAGTATCAGACAGATACGAGGTATTTGACATCAAAAATTACATCAAATCAAGAATTGATATGATCGAGCAGAATTTCACGATCGATAAATATCGATTGAAATTGACCGGTGGAATTCAAGAGCTTACCCTTTACTCAGATGTAATTGAATTGAACGGTCACGAGTTTCAAAAAACATTTCACATCATCAACTCAACTGACAAAACACGAAGACTACAGTTCAACACAGGTCTTTATTCGAGAAAAGGTAATTTCTATACCGTTTTCAGTAAAAAGAATGTAAGTCTTTCAAAAAAACACCTCAGAGGTGTCACAGAGGCCGCAGACATGGTAAGTGACAACATAAATGATGAGAACTTCACAGACCAGATCGAGGCAATGAAAAAACTAATTGACCACACTATCAGATTCTCAAAATTGAGAGAAGTTATCGTTGGTGATGGTGAATCCTTAGCGGCTCACAAGAATTTTGACAAATTGAAGTATGATATCAAATTCACACAACGAGGTAAATTGGATCAAAAAGCTTACTCACTACTCTCTAAAAAAAGTGAGAACATAAAAACAGTAGAACCTAACGAGGACATTGTTTTAGATGCATTTGCAGTATTTCAAACATATATGAGAATATTTGCAAAAATGGACTCAAGTGTTATTAAAAGAGAAACTGAAAAAGTGTTGAAGATAACACAATGGGCCGTGAGAAGAGAAAAACTAAAATCGATTCTTTACTAAAATCAAAAAGGTCCTCAATCAAGAGGACCTTTTTCTTTTATGATGTTTTTCAATTCATATGAATCATTTATCTCGATCCCATCAATATCAAAGGCCACCAACTCACCATTCTTTCTTTGACCGAACTGAGCCGAATGTATATCACGCCATTCAAACTTTTTTGACAGACTTCTCATAAGAACAACGAGATCTGCAAAAATATGACTTACATACTTGAATTTATAAGGATCCAGGTCTCCTTGAAGTGAATCATATATCCATTGTATCACATCATGTGAATTACATTCATCATAAAGATATCCGAATTTAGTAATATCATTATAATCTTCATGCTCTTCGATATAATATCCTATTGTGATATCTATCATGTCCATGGCATCAACGAACTTGAAAGAGCGATAAACCCGCTCCATGATGGTATAATATAAAGTATCACTATGGTATGTGTTCCAACCCAATTCAAAGAAATAACCACTTGGTGTTCTTTGAATGAATTTTTTTGGAACTTTTATACTTCCGTTCTGATAGATTCTCACAATGTGTGGAATTGTCTTATTTTCCAATTCAATATACTCTTTTTTTAAAACATCAGAAAATCTTATTGCCCTCATATCACCGAACTCATATACGACAGAAAAAAGTCCGTCACCGATTCTTTTTCCGATGTTTCGACCTAATTTCATGGATATCCACTCAATTATACCATGCTCATTGTTCTCGTTAAATGTCTCAATATATTTCATCAACCAATTAATATTTTATTTCAAAACAGATTCTCAATTCATCGATAGATGCTCCTATGGTGACATCAAGACAATTTGAGAAACTTTCGAGAATCGGCTTTACCTCATCGATGAAAATTATCATCATTTCCTTGAATTGGTCGTGTATGCGAATTGCATTCTCTGACTCTCTTTGTATCTTTCTCAACATATTTATATGATTGTCAACATTATCCATCAGATCATCTGGCACTGGTTCTGGTGCTTCTGAATCCATGTAATCCAAATAATCAAATGAAAATACACCATCCTCGAATATCATATCAGCTTCTATTTTTGGAAAAGCAATATGAAAATCATAGAATGGGTCTTCTTCACCTGAATAATCATCAAATCTTATTTCTGACGGAAATTCATCAAGCAATCTTTCCATTATTTCTTTGAATGTCTCAAAATCAAGATCAGATTTCGATTCGTTGAATTTCTTTAAATGTTTCATATCAATTTATAATTTTTAAGATTTATTTCCTCTTTTGGTATAG
>JGI10211J14876_10001184_pt1 | contig 11476 bp, 9 predicted proteins | sample Etolagsediment_FD_14876 | JGI IMG/M metagenome (IMG submission 14876)
GAATGGGTATTAGCAATAGAACCATAAACACCTCTAAACACTCTTAATTGAGTTGCTCCAGAAACTCGACTGACAGTGGTCTTGATTCTCATCAATTCATCATTGATTCTAATAAAATCACCAATTTTGAATGCATAATTAGTCATGTTGTTGACATTGATGATATCAGTTGTTTTGCTTGTAATTGCAGTAGAAAGTGTTGTAGTGATACCAGCATAAAATTGTGTTTCTCTTCCGTTTAATCTTCCATTTTCTACAACAAGATCACCAAAATTGCTTGAATAATCATTTGGATGCAATTGAATCGTACCATTAATTGGTGGAGTTACAGTCGATACACCAACATCCAATATAACAGTTGTAAGACCGATTTTATTCACACATACAAATGAGCCATTGTAGAAAGTCTGTCCTGCACCACTGACAACTACAGTGTTATTCACTCTAAAGTCATTATTATACTTTGTAGTGACAGTAGCAATACCTACATCTTTATTATAAACAAAACTTGTAGTATTATATGAAGGACCAAGTAATGTAAATGAACCAGGAGAAGCTGCATTTATTCCAATTCCAAGTGTCGAAATTCCTGGAGACACAGGACTAATTGGAGCAACTTCAATTTGATTTACAGCTGAAACTGAAGTAATTCGATATAGTGAATTATAATTTTTAGCATCATATTCGTTAATTCCAAAGATGAGTATCGTATCACCTCTGTTGTCATAAATTTTATTGACATTCACAGTTGCTGGTGAAAATCCAGTTGTTGTTGCAATACCAACAACTCTTAATTGATCACCTTCAACATAAGATGATCCACCATCCATGATTTGAATATCAATGATTTCTCCAGATGATGTACCATCAACTGTAACCAGTGCTGTTGCATAATCACCGACAGAACCTGATGTAATATTTTGAAGAAATGCATTATAATAATACTGAATTGTAGAAGAACCATTTCCATAACCAGCACCAGGATTATCAATGACAGGAATTGTAATTCTGTTCAATCCATGATCATGCGAAGTATAAATCGTATATGCTGTACCCACATTATTTGATATAATATCAGTAATTCCAACACCAATACCAACATCATTAAAAATATCATTAACAGTTTCTCTTGTAATACTATGTTTAGGATCACTTACTACAACTTTACCAATCGTTTTTGGTAAAGCATAACATACAGATGCATCTGAACTTGATGCTGGATTATCTCGATCTAATTGTGGGAAATAGTTTTGTACTGGTTGAGACAGAGAATATTCTTTATCATTAAATGGTGATACTGTAGGTTCAACAGAAGAACTTAAAATACTCAAATAGTAAATTCCATCTTGTTGACCATTTACGTATTCATTAATAGTCTCCACATCATAAACATAATAATTATTTTGATATTTTTTTCTTGTAACTGTAGGAAGATCGACAGTTCTTTGAGAAGTATCGTTTATAAAAGTGCCAGGACTTGAAGGTATTGATGAAACTTCAAATGTTCTTGCGCTTGAAATACCAGTGACTTCATAAGTTCCATTATAACCAGAATTTCCAGTTCCAACTGTTGGGAATAATGTGCTTCTGACATTTTTGATTAATACAGTTGAACCAATTGAAAGATTGTGTGGTTCTTCAGTTGTATAATATGCAATACCTGCTCGATAATCTGTATTTGCAATGAAACTAAAGTTTCTCATTTGAGTATCATTACTCATTATCGCAGAACCAGGATTATAATAATAAGAAACTTCAGTATTATTTGCTCCAGATACAGTGCTTGATTCTTGTAATGTAAATCCACCAAGAGGTGGTCGAGCTGAAGTAATTCCAGCGTTTGCAGGAATTACATATCTTAACTTATGTACTCTATCGTCAGATTGTCTTGTATCTTTTTGTCTTGTAATATAAGTTCTTGGAGTTACACTTCCTAAACCACCACCTACAAGTTTTGAATAAAGACTATTTTCTGTAGATGCAGAAGAAACATTTACATACCATTGTGATTCTGTCTGATCAAATTGCATTGGATGACCAGGATCACCAGGCTGTTTATCACTGACTCTACTTTCAATAATTAAAGTGCCACCAAGTTTGTTAATTGAAACCTTACTTCCAGAAAGAGAATCATTGAATGATTGTGCAACTTGAATTTGATTTGCGCCAAGACCATCAACAATGGCAAAATAAACTCGGTTTGATTCAAGACCATCAGGTAATCTAGCATTATCAGAAATAATTCTTACAGATTCACCTTGAATAAATTGATGTTCCTCTGTCAAAGTGAATGTTGAATTTGTAATACTATTACCTGTAGAAACATTTCTACCAACTCTTGCATACTTTGTTCCAGTAACCTTTTTCGTATCATAGGCAGTGTCATCCATAACGACTCTTGCATCAAAGACTTTTGGATTTCCAGATTCTGGAATTACAACATTGATCTTCTCATCAAGTTTTGCCCCAAATCGATATCCTTGAATGATATTTGGTGGTCTATTATTTTCATTATCATATTCATACAAATAAAGTCTACTTGTATCACCAACACCTACAGTTTTTGTAATATCGATTGAAGGAAATTCAACTGTCGTAATTTCTGGTTTTAATGTTCTTGGAGGAATGATCTGTGTAATATAACCCACATCATCTTGAGAAAATGCTTCTGCTCGATAACCTTTTGAACGAAGTGCAATCTGACCAAAGTTTGAATTGGAGTTTGTAACAGAGAAATCACCACCAGATTCAACTACAAAATGATTAGCATATCCAATTGCAAAAATTGATACTAACTGAATAAAACCATTATTGGAAGCTTTGATATGAAAATTTTCATATGATGGTTTATAAACAGCAAAAATATCTTGATGTAAATTTGGAATAGTAGTCGCATCATCAAATGAACCACTTGATGAATTGTATTTTACAAATGCTTGATCATCAACTTGTAAACTAATACCAGTAAATTGTGCAACAACCATAGATTTAAAACCATTGGCTTTAGATCCATCTGCGTGCATACCACACATTCCATAAATGGATCTTTGTGATACATTGAAAATATAAGGTGAAGCACTTGAAACTGTATCAGTCGAAAGTTCTACGTTTGATCCTTTTGGATTTGGAAGAGCATTTCCTGGAGGAACAGGAACTTGATACTTAAATCCAGTCACACCATTCACATCAACCGATGTGATTTCTGTGACGAGATAAGTTCCATTATACCTTGTATCAGTGACATTATTCACAATCACATTTGTATCAACATTCAGTCCAAATATACCAGAACTAAGTTTTACATCAATTAAAGATGTTGGAGTCACTCCATCACCGGCTTTGATACTATTAATTCCCACAGATCCAGATACAGGACCAACAATACGATATTCATCAATTTTTGGTTGAATATCTACATCTGCACTTGGATAATCAGGTTCAATTTCTCTTCCACTTGCAGGACCATAGACAATACCAATTTTTTCATAATACATATCCAGATCAGTACGATCTGTTACATATGAAACAAAATCGTCATTAATGTTTACGTTATTTTTACCGTCAGCATACTCAAAACTTGTTAATTTATGATGTGAAAATGTAGGAGTAAATTTATTTGTTGAATAATCTTTATAACAAGGTCGATTTGTATCAGCATCCTTAATAGTAAAACTGAACATAAATGTTGCACCAGTCATTCTAAAGATTGCTGATCTTTCGATCAAATCATTTTGTGGATTTGGAACATATAAAGGACGAATTACAGTTTTTCTGAGATCTTGTCCTACAACTGATACACCTCTTGGTACAATTACACCACCATGAATACTATTCAACTTATAAAGAATATTATTCGTGTCTAGAATATCAAAATTAGTTGTATTACTAAAAGGTGTAAAATCTGATGAAGTAATACCACTTCTTAAGATAAAAGTGTTTGAACCTGTTGGAATCCAACCAGGTCTATTATCAATATAATGTACACCAGGAAATACATAGATAGTTGTTTTTTCAAATCTATCGTTATCAAGTCCTTTTTGATATGAAAATCTTGAAGCTTCTATTAATGCCCTCTGAATCGTTTTAAATGGACGTGTAATAGAATTACCTTGATTTTCAATACCATCAGTCGCATCCAAACTATTTGGATCAACATATAAGATATTACCTTTTACATTCTTCAGAAAATTATCTAATCTTGATAAGGGCATTTTCTCGCACTTAATGTCTATTATTAGATATTTATTACATAAAAAACCCCTAAGAGATTGAACTCATAGGGGTCATATGCACATAAAGTGCGCCTTCCTTCACACAAGATTATTCTATCACAGATTCATACTTTGTGTCAAGTATATACTCTACTGTATTTGCAACATCATTCATAGCAATACGAAGATCGTGTTGTTGTCCTGATTCCATTTTATATGGATTTGAATGATTATCACAGAGAGTCCATCTCCATTGCTTATTATGTTCTGAATACCAGAGATTTATTTTCATAGTCATGATTTTTTATTACGACCGCGGTATGTACTAGTTTGGGCGTGACAATTGGGGCATAATATTCGCAGGTTTTCTATAGTATTATTATGTCGGTTTCCGTCAATATGGTCAAGTTCTATTGGGGTAGATTGACCATTCCATTCGGTAATACCGCATTTTTCGCATTTATGTTGTTTTATTCCTTCAGAGATAAGTCTTAACTTAAGTTTATGAGATTGGATTGGAACTCCACTTAAATATTCTTCTAATGATCTTTTTGGACCGAATTTTTTACCTTTGTTCCACACTTTAGGATCTGTAAAGTGTTTTGTTGAAAGATTTAACTCTTTTACTCTTTTATGAAAGCATTCATAATTTCCTCCTGCTGCCTTTAAATTTAGTTTCATCAGTGCTTCTCTAATAGAACTAGAAGATTTTACTGCTTGAATAAATTCAGCATCAGTAGATTTATATGCGTTTCGTATCATTTTAGAAGACATAACCACAGTTATTTATAATAATGTCTCCTAACAGCAATAGGCGGAGCGGGATTCGAACCCGCACTGTACAAATTTTAAGTTTGGTGTCTCCTGCCAGTTGGACTACCCGCCCAAGAAAATCTACTCTTCTTTATAAGTAGGAGGATTGAGACGACAGTACTCATTAAATGTAATCTTCATCTCTTTAGGTGTCAATCCACAATTCTTTGCTGCTTGAGGAACGTTCCATTTTGCGGAAAATAGCATTTCCATCGATTGTCTTGTTTCTGGTCTCATTTAAAAAAAGTAATAGAATCAAAAATTTTCCGAGATTTTTTTGCCACCTTTTTTGTAATCAAAGGCCGTTTTTGGTGAGGGGTCCAGCATAACTAACGAACTGGTCATCTACCAATTTTCTGACAATATCAAGAACATCCATGAACTGTTTAACTGTATCACATACGACTGTTTTTTGTTCACCTTCGTTAGAATAAAGATAAAACTTACGAAGACTTGTGTCAACTACAACCCGAGTTAACCATTGTTCATCATTATTTTCAATATTATAGTTTTCGGGAACTGGTTTACTCATTTGGTCTCCTGACTATTTAACTATCATAGACGATCATGTAAGGACTGTCAAGGGGGCTGTGGACAGTTTTAATATGGTCCACCATTGGCAGGATCCTCAAGAATTGCAATAGCAGACTGAAGATCTGTAATATTTGATTGAATATCATCATTACTTTTTTCAAGAGACCATATATTCACTGAATAACCCTTTTTTAGATTTTTGATAGTAGAAGAGTTTCCATTCATTGTAGAGGAATTTGTTCGATTACCATCAATACTAGTTATGAGATTATCAATACTTGTTTTTACTGATGAACCAGATGTCGTATCAAAAGTATATACAGTTCCAAGTGAACTAATCGCATCATCAGAATCTACGATATTTCCTAATGTATTTGGATCTGTTAATGAATTTTTGTAAAATGTATTTGCAATTCCAAGACCACTCACTGGTGTATCTAAAACTTTGAGTTGTAAATCACCATATGGATTATCTACAGTTGGATCTGCTGGTTCAAGATCAGGATAGTATGTAACAATAGTATTATCTGGATATATTTGACCAGTTCCAACATAATTCACACTTGAAATGCTGGTAAACGCAATACCTGTCAGAAAGACTGTACTACCAATTCCAAATGTACCTGCAGCTCCAGCAATAATGACACTAAAAGGATTCCCAATTTGTGATGTTCTGGCGATGGCAACAGTTCCAGATCCTCCATCGGAAGTTGTAACTGCTGCTCCTGCAGAAAAGGTAGTACTACTATTCACATTCAAACCAATAAAATTGAGATTTGGCATAACCTCAACACTTGTAAGAACATCATCAAATAAGTTTTCTGTAGCTGTCTGAGCATTATTCTCAGTATTGTAATAAATTGGATGAGTATAAAAATTACTTCCATCAGCTAAATTTACAATACTAGTTTTATCTGTAGAAATATCATCAATATATTCGATGAGTTTATTGTCAAGAGCTTCACAAGGTTCAAGAATTTGATTATATCTCGATAAATTGACACCAAGAGTTGTTTGATTTTGATTTAAATTAAGTAATTCTTGTTGAGAATTAATTCTAGCAGATAATAATCCAATAACTGGTGTTGATCCTTGATAACTTGTAACTGCAAATCCCATTATGCTACCTCTTTATAACCTGCTACTGTATATTCTCTGTTGTCACCTGGATAATCAGATGGACTATTTCCTTGATACTCAGGTATATTTTTTGCTACATCTTTTCTCTCACCACAGACCACAAAACTACAATCAATTGATCCACCATTTGCATTTCTAATTTGAATTTTAGTTCCCCACTCAATAGATTTAATATAAAGTTCTTGATATGATCCATGAGGAGTCAGGTTAACTGTAATTGTATCAGAATCAACTAAATCTTTCCAATAATCTGGAAGTTCAATGACAGTTCCTTTGAGTCTTCCTCTATAATATACTGCTGCTTCTGGTCCTTCTAAACAAATATATCTAAGTCTATGATTTTCTTTCGATGGATGAGAAATATCAAATGACTTCTTACTATTTGCAATTGTTCTTGTGGTTTGCATGTATGACGCAACATCACCTACACCAGAAAGATTTAAGTTTCCATTCAAAGTATACTGGCCATATGAAGTAATATTTCCTACTGCAACAATATCTCCATTAACTTGAATATTTCCATTTACATTTGTTTGTGATGCAAAAACATTAAAAACTGGAATATTTCCATATGACGCTTCTAAAGTCATCTGTGAAGTACTGACATAATCACAATGAAATCCTACATAATCTTCTTGGCTATTAAAAAGATAGGCTCCGAGATCTAAGTTTTTAAAAGAAGTATCAAAATTAATTAAAGTGTGCCATTCACCTTCAATTGATGAAGTATCATAATTATAATCACCTGTCAAATATTGTGGCCCAGCAAATGTACCAAAATGTCTAAATGTAAATGGAAACTGAGCTTCAGTAAGGTTAAAATCACCCAACATTATTCTTTTACCTCCGTTTTAAGTCTTGGAATATCTTTTCTTTCTGCAAAAACATGGTAGTAACAATCGATTGGAATTCCTGGTTTTGCGTCAAGAACAATCTCATTATTTTGAATTCCTTTTACAATAATATTTTGTTGAGTTCCAATTGGTGTAATTGATACTGTAATAGATTTTTCTTCTACAAGATCTTTCCATACTTCTGGAAGTTTAATCCTATCATATCCTCTTAATTTTCCACGATAATAAACTCCACACTCTGGACCTTCAAGACAGGAATAAACAAGCCTCTTTCCTTTTTTTTGTGGATGAGGAATTGAAAAGTTTTTAACTTTTGCAATCAAGACTTCAGTAAAAATGACTTTACTTCTAATATTTTCTGAGATAAAAAGTTTATCAACTTTCAAGAAACTTTTAATTCGTGCATAAGTTTTGGCAATGAATGCATAAAATGGATAAGGTTTATTCATTTCAACATTAGCATTCTGTCCTGCCATTGTTGCTCCCAATTCAAATGAATCGGGATTATTAAATTCTGTAGGATCTCCTGTAATTTGTGGTCCTTCTACATAAGCAGAACCACGAACTTCAACTGGACCTTTTCCAAGTATTTCTGGTTTTCCTAATCCTACAAAGAATCTTTTACCTACAAATAAATCTGGAACTTTCATGTGGAATAACCTCCTTTTGCTTGAAGTTCGTTTGTTGAGAATGTTTTTGAACCTAAAAGTTTAGTTGCTCCATCAGCAGCATCAATTAATCCACCATACATATTCAATATTCCATTTCCAATAATTTCAGTAGTTTTTTCTGAAAATATTTTTGTCGAAACTTTTGATGATGAGTCAATTGTTTGTGCTCTCATAACAATTTTTTCATTGGCNTCAATGGTGATGACTCCATTTTCACCATCAGCACCAGAAGCAATTATATCAACATTAATTCCTTCAATTCTGACTCTTCCGCTTGGAGCTCTAAGAACAAGATCACCACTCACTGCTTCAATATAAACACCAGGAATATCTTCTCCTACATTATCACCAGCTCGAACTTGGAATGAACCAGGTGATCTTGAAATCGTTCCGTGTTTTCTATGATCCTCTCCAGTCGAATCTAAAGTGAAATAATGATTATTAACCGCACCACTTCTTAAAAGACATGCGGACAATACATTGTCTTGTGTCAAATGGCCAAATTTTAATTCTCCTTGTGCAGTTCCATAACGAACTGTATGATAATTTTTTAATTCTGCCATCAGAACTTACCTACACAATCAATAACTGTAACAACCTTATCTTGAAATGTTGGTTCTTTAAGTTTGTCATTACCAATTCTATCTATACAAAATTTTGGACGCAATACAGCATTATAACCAGTTTCTGATTGTATGTAAATATTTGGGAAAACAGTGAATCCCTCACCACGTTGAGTAACTTTGATTGATGTTACTCTACCTTGAGAATCGAACTTAGGTTCAGCAGTTGCACCTAGACTTGGTTCAATTATAATTTTGTCACCATTCATGTAATTGATACCTGATTCAATAATTTTAACATCACAGAGATACAAAATTACAGGATAAGAACCAGTTGAAGATGTTGGATAATTACCAGATTGTCTTGAGTAATCTGGAGAAGGAGTTGTAATAATACCAGGACGCAAAATTGTATATGGATTACCTCCAAAAATAGTTTCTCCTCCTCCTTGTCCTGATGTTGATTCTGCATTTCCTTGACTACTAATAGCTTCAATGTCATTACCTGGTTGAAGAGGATTTAAATATGTATTACCTCCGATAAGAGAAGGTGTTTCTCCAGTTGATGTATCAGTAGGTTGAGTTATTGACTCTCCGCCAGGTTGTGGTTCTGTGATTACAGTCGTTCCAGGTGGTAATGTAATTTCATCACCAGGATTGACTACAAGTATATTTCCTGGTGGTGTTGGTGTTTCATATGATCCATCTGGATGCTTCAAAGTTGTATCTTCTGGATCAGCCCAAGTATATTCATTTCCACCTCGACTTCCGTCAGGAGCAGGCAAATAACCAGTCCCAGACTCTATAACATCAACATCAATAATTCCAGTTTGAATATCTTCATTGTCGTCCACATAATCTCCAATCACAGGTAAAATTACAGCACCAGATCCTTTTCCGCAATTATCAAATACTTTTCCATAAGTTCTATTAGAGTCATATCCAAAACCAAAACTTATCATGTCCACACCAAGCACTTCACCTGCAGATCCAATAATAACATTACCAGCTGCTCCTACTCCACTCCCAAAAAAGTTTGATGATGGAGGACCGCAAAAAACTGGACCAATATCACATCCAGATTGGTCAAACACTCCTTCAAAATTTGTATCAAAAGAAAAATTTTCAGGATCTATAGTATTTTGAAAACCTGAAGCAAAATTTTGTGCCTTTCCTATAATAGAATCAATATCAGATCTACTTGTTTTATTGCCACCACTCAAAATATTCCATTCATCTATTGATGAACACTGTGGTTTTTCCTCACATGAAAGAAAAGATAAAATATCTGTTAAGATACCAAGAATATCTCCTGCAATTGATGCAGCTTGTCCTACTAGTGAAACTATACCAGATAAAGAAGAATTAATAATATCTGAAACTAATTTAATAATTTGACCAAGTGTTTGACCAATCACATTCTCAACAAAACATCTTGCACCATTAATAACTCTAGTTGCAGCATCTTTAAGAAAATTACCAATCTGTGATATAAGAAGATTAATAAATTTTCTGAATAGACATGCAATAAGATCGTTGATATTTTCAATTGCCAACTTTAAATCAGGTCTTTCATTTGGAAAAATTAAAAAGTAAGTATCTTTTAATACATTATTGACTTTATTCAGCACAAACTTTTGAATTTGAGTGAAAATCCACTTAATACCTGAAGCAATAAACTTAGTTCCTTTGTTAATTAAGTTGTTTATTTTATTCTGAATATCCGAAACTTGATTTTGTACTGCTCTATTATAAGTATAAATTGATTTCTGTATTTTTTGAATCTCAACAATGATATTTTGTATCTCTTTTTGAATTCTACCCACTGGTATGGGTTCACAGTCAGATGGCAATGCAATAGGTTGAGTTTGTTCTTCGCTTGCTGCTTGTGATGCAGATTCCTTTAAACTATTTGATGAGTTTTGACTTTCAGTAATCTGTGAATTATTAGGAGTTCCTGTTTTATCTCCTTGTGCTTGGGATTTACCAACAACTACCTGTGGACCATCTTGTGTAATAACAGTTCCACCTTTTTCTGTTCTTTGTGAATAATGAGGAACGTAATCGTTTGGTTGAAATCCACTGAAAGGAACAAATCTAGCAGGAGGAATATTCTTACTGACTGCCGCATAGTCATTGTTTCCTAAACAACCAATGATGATTGGTGTCTGAGCATCTTCACCATCCAAAAAGAATCCAAAGACAAAATCTCCTTGTGATAGGTTTGCAGATTGACCACCTGATCTGCCACCAGTTCCTGCAGTAGTAGGATACATGACATATCCCCAAGGTAATTCATCATCAGCTATCTTATTAATATCAGCAGTGTGATATCCCATGATACGCACACGATATCTCTCACCAAATCCTTGTATATCATCATTAGAACCGACAGGTACACCAGGAATATTATCCTTCCAGGATTCCTCTGATGCAATCTGACCTATCCACCAGATGAAACCATCTCTACCTACAAAATGCCTCTTGAAAAGTCCTTGTTCGATCATGTTATATTAAAATCCTGTTTTCTTTCCAAAAGAATCTCTTACGAGTGAAAGTTTTGTAAATGTATCTCTTGGAGTAACTCTATGACATACACTTGCTACCATATATATACCTCCTGTTTGTTTGTTTGGATCTATTTGCTTCTTACCTTCGACATGTGCAAACTCACAATAAATTAAATCACC
>JGI10211J14876_10001185_pt1 | contig 11469 bp, 9 predicted proteins | sample Etolagsediment_FD_14876 | JGI IMG/M metagenome (IMG submission 14876)
AGATGGGCACAACACATAAACTTGTAAGTCTATCAGCGATAGGCCTTGATTCTCCCGGCTTAGTTTCTAAAATCACCACAAATATATTTGAAATAGGTGGTAATATTATAGATGTAGAAGAATATTGCAGAAGGGATTTATTTTCAATATTCCTTATCATTGATTTCTCAGCGTCTACACATTCAATGGATGAGATAACCACTACCTTGAAGGCAATTGAAAATGAAACTGGTTTGAAGGTCAGCATAGGAATACATGATGAGGAAGAGGTCTCTCATATGAATGAAAAAGATCTCCACATCGTAACTATTCTAGGGGTGGATCAACCCGGAATCATTGCAAAGATCTCTGCTTACTTTCATTGGTATAATATTAATATACAAAATTGTAGAATGATTGCCCGGGGAAAGTTTTTTTCAATGGAAATGGTGATCGATACCAACAAGATGCGTGTCGAACCTAGCTTGTCTCATAAGAAAGTGCTCGAAAAGATGAAAGACGGATTAAAGGATCTATGCACAAGGATAAATCAAAGCGTGGTAATTCAAAGTGAAAATATTTACAAAAGGACGAAAAAACTTATTGTTTTTGACGTAGAGTCTAGCTTGATCCAAGTCTCTTCGCTTAAACATCTATTGAAAAAGATAGAAGGAAAGGCAAAATCACCTGAGAGCATATTCGGCTTTCTCGATGATACCACAGATGAGATGCAATCACTTATAGAAAATATACGAATGCTCAAGGGCATGCATATGAGTGAATTGAAGAAGTTGAGTGAAATTCTTCAATTAAACCCCGGGACACTTGAATTGATACGAATTCTAAAATCGATGGGTTTCAAGATCGCACTTTTATCGTCTGGATTTAATTTTGTCATCAAGAAACTTTTCGAAGCAGCAGGTGTTGATTACGCATTTTCAAACACCCTTAAGATTGATGAAAAGGGAATACTCACCGGTGAATTGGAAGAACCTGTAATTACTGGCACAACAAAAAATGAAATCCTTAAATTCATCATAAACCTTGAGAATATCAAACCTGAGCAGGTAATAGCTGTTGGTGACGGTTCTACCAGTTCTCATTTTATTAAGAATTGTGGTCTATCCATTGCCTTTAAACCAGATGAACCAGGTGTAAAAACCGATGGGATTTTTAGCAGTGATCAGATCACTCACCTCTTATATTGCCTGGGAATTCCTACAACAGAGCTGGATGAATATGAAAAAACGTGAATAGTTCAGAAACTCTCTTGAAAAATAATGTGACAAAATAGTAGGGATACTAAGTTTCTATAGTTGAACTATCTTTTGTGATCTTTTCAAAAAAATGTGGAGTCTCTATATGAATAAGCCCAATGAATTTATGGCTGACCTTTCCCTTCTATTCGTTGCCATTATATGGGGAAGCACCTTCATTATCGTGAAGCAATCTGTAGAAAGTATTCCCGTGTTTTCCTTTTTATTCATGAGGTTTGCATTGGCAGGAATATTGCTTATACTCATCAATATTCCTAAATTGAAATCTATTGATAAAGGTGTTCTTGTAGATGGCACAATGCTTGGTATGGCTCTTTTCTTAGCCTATGCATTTCAAACCTTTGCTTTAACAGCTACCTCTGCCTCTATTACTGCTTTCCTCACAGGGCTTTTTGTTGTCTTTGTTCCTGTATTATCAAGTGTTTTTTTGAAAAAATTGCCGCGTCGAGAAGCCATGATAGGAGTGGTGTTAGCCACTAGTGGGCTTGCTTTTATCACGATACACGGTAAATTTCTCCTGTCCTTTGGTCAATTTTTGGCCCTTTTGTGTGCGGTTTTTATCGCTCTCCATATCATCTTGACAGATAAACTCTCCAGAAGAAACGACTATAGCCTGCTGACCCTGGTGCAGGTGACCTTGGTAGCGGTTTTTTCTCTCATTTTTTCACTTTTCTTGGACCCCCATATCATTCCCATACAATTTAATAACCAACTCATTTTCTCTTTAATCATCAACAGCGTTTTTGCAACGTTTGTGGCATTTGTTATCCAGACAAGTATGCAAAAACACACCACACCCACCAAGGCTGCAATCATTTTTATTATGGAACCGGTATCTTCCGCCTTTTTCAGCTACTGGATCGGAGGAGAACTTTTGACTGTCAAACAGTACATCGGCACATCCTTCATCCTATTAGCTATGGTATTTACAGAAGCTGGAACATATTTGAAAATAAAGAGGGAAGCCACCTTTGTTTAAAACCTTTATCAGGGTATCAATCGGTATCGTAGCCATCTCATTTGCCTCGATCTTTATACGATTCTGCAATGATGTTCCATCCATTATGATTGCCACCTACCGGCTTACCCTTTCCTCAATCATTTTGTTAATCATTGCAAAAAGCAAGGGCATACGCCTCTTGCCCTATAACAAGAGGCATATCCTTATGGGCATACTGGGGGGATTTTTTTTATCCCTCCACTTTTCCTTTTGGATAAGCTCCCTTAAATTCACATCCGTGGCAAGCAGTGTAGTCCTTGTTACGACAAACCCCATTTTTGTAGGGATATTTTCATATCTTTTTTTCAAGGAAAAACAACCTATTGAGCTCATTATTGGCATCATTCTCTCCTTTTCAGGAAGTATCATCCTTGCAGTTGGCGATTGTGGCTTTCAAGACTTAACTGTTCAAAATACATCATTTCTTCTGGGCGATATTCTTGCCTTACTAGGTGCCATCATGGCAAGTGGTTACCTCATAGTTGGTTCAAAATTGAGGGAGGAGATGGATATCTTGCCTTACATATCCATGGTTTATACCTTCGCGGCAGCTTTTCTCTTGATCACCTCTCTCTCCTTAGGGGTATCTTTCACCGGATATAAGCAAAGTTCTTATTTTTATATGGTTCTTCTCGCCATCGTCCCACAGCTCATTGGTCATACGGCTTTCAACTGGGCACTAAAACATCTAAAAGCCAGTATGGTTGCTATCACCATCTTGGGAGAGCCCATTGGGGCATCCATCTTGGCCTATTTCATTTTTGGAGAGACGATTAAATCTTGCCAATCTGTTGGGATTTTTTTAATCTTTCTTGCTATTATCATTGCATCCGGAAAAGCAAAAAAGTACGTGTGACAAAGTCTTATGGAGTGAATTGAAAAACCTATGAACCTCATTGATTCTCACTGCCATCTCTATTCTCTCTCCAATGTGAAAGATGTCATTCTCCATGCTCGTGATGTTGGCGTTACAAAGGCAGTTGTGGTAAGTGAAAACCTAAAGACAATGGAACAAACCCTAAAACTCAGAGATGCTTTTCCAGATTTTGTTCTTCCTGGGCTGGGCATTCATCCTGTTGATGTGCTCTCTATGTCATACAATGAATGGAAACAATCCCTCTCTTTTTTAAAAATTCATGCACATGAGGCCTCATGCATTGGGGAAATTGGTCTGGATTATAAGTACGCTACCACGGAAAAAGAGAAAGAAAGGCAACATGATGTCCTTCATGCTCAGATGGAGGTGGCGGCCGAAAACCACTTACCCATAAACCTTCACTCCCGAAGGGCACTCAGGCAGACAATGGAAGAAGCCATTGCGTTTCATAAGAAAACCGGGCTTTCAGCCCTCCTTCACTGGTTTGCCCATTCACAAAAACTTCTGAAGCGCACCAATGAAGAAAATATCTTTGTCTCTGTCGGCCCTTCCATACTTTTTTCAGATGAGGCCTTGAATTGTGCCTTTACTATAGATCCAAAACTCATTTTAATAGAAACAGATACACCTGTCCCCTTTCACGGGAAACCCTCCAATCCAGTATGCGTAGCCGAGGTGGCTCATGCATTGATAATCAACCATCCGGAGAAACACCTTACCAAAGAAAAATTCTTTGATAATGCCCGGCGATACCTAGAGAAACCATGACAGTACCGCTAACGAGTTTTTGTAATGCCACATCAATGTCACAGCTAACTATTCCAGCACTCATTGACGGTTATCGTATAGCTGCAATACCTTTCCCATTGACACACACGTTACTTTATCCTATACAATTTAATACGTACCTATCGCTAAATGGTTCTCTACTCTCTGGAGGCTGTGCCTAATCTCTTGTATCACCTTCTTCACCAATCCTCCAGACTGCAACCGGGTTTCCATAATAGGTGGATACATATATACAGAGACAGGAAAAGGAAGAATATAGATGGATACCCAAGATTTAGAAAATAGATACGGCGCCCAAAATAACAAACCTCTAGATGTAGTATTAAACCGGGGCAAAGGTCTTATGATTGGTGTCGAACTTGCCACTGAAGCCGACAGGGCACGCGGCTTTTGTGAGCAGCTTATGACACAAGGCCTGCTGTGCAAGGATACTCACGAAAATGTTATTCGCTTTATGCCACCACTGATAATTACCAGGAAAGATATTGATTGGGCACTAGAGAGAATCGAACCGATTTTAGTCGGCAACGCGGCTAATTAAATAAATTCGTTGACATAATGAGAAAATTCTTTATAGAGATAGAGGACACGTTTCTGGTCTTAAAAGAAATATAATAAAGATACACATAAACATGGTATAGGCGGGAAAAGAAAAAATTTTTTTATCAATCAAGAAGAAAGGAGGTGACAAAAAAAGATATTTATCAGAATGGGCAGCGGCAAAGCCCATGATCGCTTACTTNTTTTTTACCACAATTAATAAAAAGAGGAGGTCAGGATGAAAAAGTTACTGTTCGTAATTCTTATCTCAATGCTTATTGGATCATTTGGGGTAGGGTCTGCAATGGCCTTATCATCAGAAGATATCGCTAAGACATCTGCACTTGAGGAAATCTTAAAGCGCGGAAAACTTCTTGTAGGTCTGGAGGCAGGCTATCAACCCTTTGAAATGCAGGACGAAAAGGGAAATATTGTTGGGTTTGATGTGGATATGGCCTATGAAATGGGCAAGGCAATTTTTGGTAAGGGAGGAGAGAAAAAGGTTGAGATTATCAATACTGCTTGGGACGGTATTATCCCGGCTTTGACGACACACAAATTTGATATCATTATGGCTGGTATGACGGTACTTCAAAGCCGTAATCTCAAAATAAACTTCTGTGAGCCATACTACTATATAGGCCAAAGCCTATTGATCAACAAAAAAGATAAGGATAAATACAAAAGCTACAAAGATCTCAACAAAAAAGGTATTATTGTCACCAGCAAGCTCGGGGTAACCGGGGCCTTTACCGCTGAGAGATTAATGCCCAGAGCAGAACTACGACTGTTCAAAACAGAGGCTGAAGGAGCCCTTCAGGTTGCAAACGGCCTCGCAGACGCATATATTTATGATGAACCTCAAGTTCGAGTCTTTGCAGCCAAATATAAGAAAACAACCATGGGGCTTTTTGAACCCTTAACATACGAACCTCTTGCCTGGGCAATCCGTAAGGGAGATCCGGACTTTCTTAACTTTCTCAACAACTTCCTGCACCAAGTTCGAGGTGACGGCCGTTGGGAACAACTCAAACAAAAATGGTTTGTGGACTATATTGAGGAAATGGCGAAAAAGCAGTAAATAAACGGCAAAGGGGGGAGCGTAATCCGCACCCCCCTTTTCTGAATTAATCGCCTTGATATACCTTATGAGGGTATACATCAGCATAGTGCCACTTTCAACTACGCCTTACCCTCACCGTGTCCCAAGGAGTGGTAGCCACAGTAAATTCAAGCACACGCCGATTTGGTATTGAAAAATAAAATAAAGGAGGCTTGGTTTGATGTTTAATAAGAGATCACTGATTACCCTGGGAGTCTTGGCTTTTTTTGGAGTAGCAGTCTATTATTTCTTTGTTACCAAGGGGATTACATATATATGGCACTGGGAAAAAATTCCTGAAATGCTTTTTTACCATGGTGCAAAATCTGCGGATGAGCCAACGATTAAACTTCGAATGGGCGTTCTGATGATGGGCTTTATGTTGACACTAAAGATCTCTGCTGCCTCAACGTTTTTCGGCATCATCATTGGAACCATTGTTGGTATTGCAAGGCTTTCCAAGGAACCGGTTACACGTGGACTCTCCCTGGCTTATGTAGAGCTCATCAGAAACACTCCTCTTCTCGTTCAAATCTTTATGATCTATTTCTTTGTAGGATCTATACTAAGGCTTTCAGCATTTGTTGCAGGGACGGCCGGTCTTTCAATCTTTGCAGGGGCCTATGTGGGTGAAATTGTTAGAGCCGGTATCCAATCCATCCACAAGGGCCAGATGGAGGCTTCCCGGTCCCTCGGTATGTCATATGCCAAGGCCATGCGGTACATTATTCTTCCCCAGGCCTTCAAACGAATCATCCCGCCACTTGCAGGTCAATTCATCTCGCTTATAAAGGACTCCTCCCTGGTGTCCGTCATTGCCCTCGGCGATCTGACCTTTCAAGGGCAGCAGGCCGTGGCCAGATCTTATTATACCTTTGAGATATGGTTCACTGTGGCCTTTCTCTATCTTATTATGACATTCTCTCTATCAATGGCAACACAATACGTTGAAAGGAGGTTAGCAATCAGTGATTAGAGTTAATAATGCATACAAGACCTTCAAAACCCATGATAATAGGGAGGTAAGGGCCCTTGTTGACTTTTCATCACATATTAAAAAAGGTGAGGTAGTAGTAATCATAGGTCCCAGTGGGTCAGGAAAAAGTACATTCTTAAGATGCCTTAACCGCCTTGAAGAGATAGACAGCGGTGAAATCATAATTGACGGGGTTGATATATATGGGAAGAAGGTAAACATTAACACGGTTCGGGAAGAGATCGGTATGGTCTTTCAGCTTTTCAACTTATTCCCGCACAAGACGGTGATAGAAAACGTTACCCTGTCACAACAGATTGTACGAAAGAGGCAAAAGGAAAAGGCGGTTGAAATTGCCAGAGATTTGCTCCATAAGGTAGGAATTCTTGAAAAAGAACATAACTATCCGTCACAACTCTCAGGTGGTCAGCAACAACGCGTTGCAATCGCCAGGGCACTGGCCATGCACCCCAAAATCATGATGTTTGATGAGGCTACCTCTGCGCTGGATCCTGAAATGATAGGTGAGGTTCTGGATGTTATGAAAACATTGGCCCGCGAGGGTATGACCATGGTTGTAGTAACCCATGAAATGGGATTTGCCAGAGAGGTCTCCGATAGGGTTGTATTTATGGATGGAGGCCAGATTGTCGAGGAGGGTACAGCAGAACATTTTTTCACTAACCCCAATCATGAGAGAACTAAATTATTCCTGAGCCAGATCCTTTGATTGTTAAAAACCATTTACCCTTCTATTGTCGTGATACAAAAAATAGTATCATCACTTATTTACTGTTTAGCGAATAGCCTGCCGAGGGTTGACCCATCATTTTACTTATTATTGAGTAGCCTTAAATAATAGCAACCCTTTAATGCTATTATCAAATAATTCTTGTGACAGATGCATGGTACCTTTTGCTTTATCCATTAAATGCATGATAGCGGTATTCTTTGTTTCACCATGAAAAGATTCCATAAACTCGATCTTATTTATAACAGCATCTCTCTTTATAGCTGAATCCTTTAGAAAAAACGCGGTAAACTCCGATAGTTTGTTCTCTCTTATTAGATCTGAGGTTATTACATCCAAATCATCTATTGAATTATCTATTATATATCTCACATGGTGCAGTGTGCGCCTGATAATACTCAAGCATAAAATATCTTTTTTATCAGCCGATGATCCTAATATGGAATCAATACTGCTCACCAATTCAGTTAATACTTCCGAGTTGCCTTTTAGGCTATTCTTTATTTGTATTAACTTATTAGTTACTACGTTAGTATCCTGAAATATCTGTGATGATGATAGCCGTGGGATGCATGGTACGAGTAACAAGACCAGAATAGCAGATATTATTCTGGTTTTGTTACTCCAAGTGATTAAAGGGGATTTAAACAATATATCCTCAAGCCAGTAGGAGTAATCTAAAAACGTTTTCAAATCCTTTCATACTACATTGCTTAGACTGCCTGTAAATCATATGTAGATGAGGTTTTACAAACCTTTTTTAAATGCATATCCCACTGTAAACATAGCAGATGTTTGCGTACTCTCAACTTCTTCAGTGACGGTATGGTTATTTATACTATTTGGGCCTTCAAATGTAGCTACCATATTCCCCCTATCCGTCTCGATTGTTACGTAATCAATACCAAACATTAGGAACCAGTTGGTAAAAATATTATAACGTGCTTCAACCGAAAACAATAAGGCATCCCCTTCAAGATCGCCCCTGTTGACCTTGTTTCGTAAAAGATGTTGATCCTTATCTTCTACAGTAACGAATGGAGAATAACCAAGACTTGCCCCCACACTGAATTTTGTATTAATAGTAGATTGTATCCCAACTTCTAAATAGGGGATATCATAGGTAATTTCATAGGCGATAGCAGGCCCACTGACGCGAACATGAGGTCTGGCAGGGTTAGATGGATACCATTGATCCAAATTACTTGCTGTGAAATCAAAGTTTTGGTGAAGGTATCCACCTCCTACGATAAAAGAGAATTTTGGCGCTTTGTAAATCGTATATCCAAGATTGATATCCCATATCATTGCATCAAGCTCGGTATCGCTTGTTGAGAAAATATCAAGACTGGTTGGATCACTTTCGGTTGTCCAGTCTGAGTCTTTCATTTTTCCAGGATCATTTGTAATGTTGGTTTGTATCGTAAGGCTCGCTTTCCATCTATCTGTAAACTCTATGCTACCTCCTAGGGAAAGCATGTATACATCCAAGGGGAATTCTAGTTGGCTGAAAGGGAAATACCCCTCCACAGTACCAAAATTTACGAAATCAACCGGAAACCCAATCCTGTAGGTGGTGTCTCCACTGAGCTTTTCAATTCCTGCTGTTACATCAAAATTAGCTGCACGAGAAGGTGCTCCTCCTTTTATGAAAAAAATTGCAGCGAATAACAAAACACATGATAACTTTTTCAAAAAAAATCTCCTTTCATTATGTTTGTATTGACTAATTTCGATATATATAAACACCCTTTGAGCATTGTCAAGCCCTATAAGAAAATCAGGTTGTCCCCATAGATTTTGTATAGCACGTTTTCTAATCTGTTATTACATACTCTAAAAAAAGCATGTTGATTTCCTGGAACTTCTTGGCTACATTACATTGAGAACATTTGGTTCCCATTCTGAGCAAAAAATCTTTTTTCCTCAAGAAACTAAATGTTGAAAAGAGCATGGGGGTGTCTTTTTTTAACCATGCCCTCACAAAGACGAGTCGGAAGGCCGCTTCACACCAGTGCACACAGGCAAAGTTACTAGAAGACAATGACGAGGTGCTCATGCACACGGTGTGAAGCGGCACGCTGATGCCCATTGTTAGAGGGCATGATGTAAAAAAAGACACCCCCATGCTCACTGTATATTTTCTTTTTTATATAAACTTGAAGCGAAACGTCGCGGTCATTTGCTATAATCCAAATATGAAAAGTTCCAATAAAACACTCTACATTGTAGATGGAAGTTTATATATTCACAGGGCCTTTCATGCAATTAGAAATCTCTCTAATTCTAAAGGTCTCCCTACCAATGCCATATTTGGTTTCACAAAGATGCTTATGAAACTCCTTGATGATAAATCGCCTGATTATGTGGCTGTAGCCTTTGATGTGAAAGGGCCAACCTTTCGACATGCAATATTTAAAGATTATAAGGCTACCAGACCCCCGATGCCAAAGGATATGGCTGTACAAATCCCCTACATTAAAGATGTGGTCGCTGGCCTAAGTGTGAAAATTCTTGAAAAGGAAGGATATGAGGCAGATGATATCATCGGAACCGTAGCCATACGAGCAAGCAATCAGGGTTTCAATGTAGTCATTGTGAGTAGCGACAAGGATTTCAGGCAAACCCTGTCAGAAAATACCGTTATGTGGGACTCAATGAGTGAAAAACTGACGGATTATACTGCGATAAAGCGGGATTATGGGATTGAACCTGAACAGATAATTGAAGTAATGGCCCTATCAGGAGATTCAGCTGATAATATCCCCGGTATTCCCGGTGTTGGTGAAAAAACCGCCCTCAGCCTTATTCAACAATTTCACTCAATAGAAAGCCTTTTTCAAAATACCAATAAAGTCACTAAGGCATCGCTTAAGAAAAAGCTTGAGGAATTCAAGGAGCAAGCCTTTTTAAGTAAAAAACTGGTCACCATTAAAAATTCTGTGCCAGTCGACGTAACGCTTGATGATCTCAGGCTCGGCTCCCCCAAAAAAGAGAAGCTTTTAGAGATATTCCGGGAACTGGAATTTAAATCACTTATAATTAAATTCTCTGAGCATGCAGAACTCAGTAAAAAGGATTATAGACTTATCCTCACCAAAGAAGAACTGGTATCTCTTATTGAAAATATAAAAAAGAAAGGAATATTCTGTTTTGATACAGAGACTACCAGTACAAACCATCTTGAGGCAGAACTGATAGGCATATCGTTCTGTATTGAACCAGGAATTGCCTACTATTTACCCTTAGGCCATGCGTATAAAGGTGTGGGTCAACAATTACGTGTAAACGAGGCCCTCGATCTCCTAAAAGACATATTCTGCGATGAGCAAATAAAAAAGATAGGGCAAAATATAAAATATGACGCTGAGATTCTGGCCAGGTACGATATCACTGTGAAGGGATTATTTTTTGATACCATGATAGCCTCATATGTTATTGATCCAACACTACGTCAGCATAATCTGGACTATCTGGCTCAACACTATTTGAGCTACAAGATGGTAAGCTACGATGAGGTAACCGGCCATGATAAGCACAAGAGTTTTGCTGCTGTGGATATTATCAAGGCCAAGGAGTATTCCTGTGAGGATGCAGAAATCACTGTACGATTAAAATCCATTTTGGAAGAAAAACTTCAATCTGATGATAACTATACACTTTTTCAAGATCTGGAGATGAATCTGGTTCCGGTTTTAATGGAAATGGAAACGGCTGGAATAAAGATAGATGTGTCTTTTTTTAAAGAGATGTCAGAAAGATTTGCCGATGAGCTTGTATCCATTGAACAGAGTATCTTTAGTCTCACTGGAGAAGAGTTCAATATCAACTCACCTCAACAGATAGGCTATATTCTCTTTGAAAAGTTGAACCTACCAGGCAAAAAGAAGACAAAGAAAAAGACTGGATACTCTACAGATGTTGAAGTGCTTACAGAGCTCGCACGCCAACATGAAATCCCTTCTCTTCTTTTGCGCTTTCGGACTATTAGTAAGCTCAAATCTACCTATCTGGATGCCTTGGTGAGCCTGGTAAATCCCAGCACAAAAAGGGTGCACACCTCATACAACCAGACAGTGACTGCAACCGGAAGGCTAAGCAGCAGCAATCCGAATCTTCAAAACATACCCATCAGAACTGAAGAAGGAAGACAGATAAGAAAGGGATTTATTGCAGAA
>JGI10211J14876_10001187_pt1 | contig 11468 bp, 11 predicted proteins | sample Etolagsediment_FD_14876 | JGI IMG/M metagenome (IMG submission 14876)
TATAATAATAATAGATAATATAATACATAATACTAACATAATTATATATTATATTTATATTATTTGTGAATAAAATGAGTATGTATAGGCTGATGTTGACCACCTGGTCCTAAATTATGTTGATGAGGTTGAGGCTGATGTTGACCACCTGGTCCTAAATTATGTTGATGAGGTTGAGGCTGAGGTTGAGGCTGAGGAATTGGTATAGGTATAGGTATAGGATATGCTCCACCTTCTCCACTACTTTCATTTACATAAACTTGACTAGCTGGTTGACTATAATAGCCGCCTGAATCATCAGAACTAGTAGATTGACTAGATGTTCCAACCCATAAAGCAGCAAATATTATTGCTAAAATAACAAACATCAATAAAACATTAGTATTTTTCATTATATTATTAGTATAGAAAATAGTAATAATATAATAAAAATAATTTTATAAAAATTGTTCAATATCAATTGATTTTGGTTGCTTAGGTATTTTTGAAAAGTTAATTGATTTAACATATCTAGCAGAAGGCGGCTTAGGTGACGATGATGGTTCTTTATAATATGTTGAAGAATTTGATTGGTATACTGTTGGGGAACTATATAGATAAGGATATCTATTAGAGGGAGGATACCAAGAACGACCAGTGGGAGTTATCCAATATGATGGAGTAATAATAGTAGGTTTAATTTTATGAATAGTATGGTTTTGTCTATGAATAAAAAAAATTATTGCTAAAAATAGAACTATTAATAATATAATACCAAAAATAAATAGATTATCCATTATATTAAAACGAGATAATTTATTTAATTAATTGCAACAGTTTTTTCTTTTGCAGCTTCACTCTCTTGTCCTTCATCATCTTCTTGATTTATATCAGTTAATAATTTTAAATTATCAGCTTCTAATTCATCTGGAGTTTCAGGATCATCTATTGCAGTAGTAACAATTGGTTGATCATCTACAATTTTAGACTTTTCTAAATCAGATTGATAAGATTGTTCAGGATCATCAACCTTACTAGTATTAATAGATTTTTTACCAATTAAAGGTACACTATTTATATCAGGAATAGTCGCTTCTGGTAACTGATCAGGCTGAAATGTTGCACTATCACCTATGTTTAATTTTGGACTACTTACTTGTTCTAATGCTTTTAATAATTCTTCTCTATCTAATGTATCTTGACTTTCTTGTTTTTTAAGTTTTTCAACATCTACTATATTTTCTGCAATAGTTTTACCAAGACTTTTATCAGATAATTCTTGTGACTCTTCAACTGAAATAGATGGAATTGATGGTAATAATTTAGTTGCAGATTTTTTAGTAGTAGACTTTTTTGTAGCAGTAGTTTGAGCTTTTAATATTGCTTCTTGATCAATATCATCAAGATTACTTATTTTATTAGAGGGATTCATACTAGATAATTGATCAATATTTTTATCAGTAATAATTCTCATATTAATATTAAGTGTAGCTAATTCTTGTATTAATAATTTAAAGGCATATGGAATTCTTACAAGACTAAAATTTCTACCATATTTTGTAATTTTATCGATTTTCTGATTATCAGTTAATTCACCCACAAATTTAACAGGTCCATCAGCAAATGGACTAATAAATAAATTAAGACTAGCATTATATATCGCTACCATTCCAGTTAAATTACAAACTGCCATTAAATATTCATCGCCTCTAACAAGCATAGATTCTTTTAAGAAATAGGCTAATCCGTGGGCAACAATAGCATCTCTCTCTTGCTCACCTACACGAAGACCACCATCATTTGCTCTACCTTGTACAGTTTGTCTTGTTAAAACAGTTCGGGGACCTTTTGCACGATAATTAATTTTATCTTTTACTATATGTTTTAATCTCATATAATAAGTTGGTCCAATAAATATATTCATTCTCATCTGTTCACCAGTTTCTCCATTATATAATATTTCATTAGCAGATGAATTAAATCCAGCATTAGATAGTAATTTTCCAAAAGCCGAATATTTTGATCCTGTATTATTAAATGCAGTACACTCAGCAAATGTACCATATTCTGTACTGGCTTTACCCATAACAGTTTCTAATAATTGACCAATAGTCATTCTACTAGGTAATGCGTGTGGATTAATAATAATATCTGGACGTATTCCATCTTCAGTAAAAGGCATATTTCTCTCATCAATAACTAAACCAATAGTTCCTTTTTGACCACATCTACTACAAAACTTATCACCAATTGCGGGAATTCTTTCATCGCGAACCCGTACTTTTGCTAAGCGAAAACCTTCTTCACCTTCTGTAATATAGGTTTTATCAACAAATCCCATTTGACCTTTTTTTGGAAAAACTGAAGAATCAAGAGATACTTCTGGATTGGAAATGTTAGTTAATACTTTACCTATCATAACTTTTTTCTCATCAATCATTGTATTAGTTTTAATAAGACCATCTTCATCTAAATCAGAATAATCATAACCTGGTTTTAAACCTATAACATTAGTCATTTCAATATTAGCAAATCTAGAATCAATTTGGGAATTACCAACTTTTGAACTATCTTCACGTGCTTCATATGTATTATAATATGTATTTCTAAATAATCCACGATCAATAGAAGCTTTATTAAAAAGTATAGAATCTTCAACATTATAACCTCCATAACAAGCAATAGCTACAATTACATTAATTCCATATGGCTGTTCTTCATTATTGATATATTTAAGATATCTACTTTTAACTAACGGAATTTGGCCATAAGTTAATACTAATGATGTTTTATCAAATCTAGAATTATAATTTGTATGATAGAGAGAAACCGCCTGTTTGCTTTGACCACAAGAAAAAAGATCACGCGGTAATGGATTATTTTCAGGAAACACAATTTGATTTCCCATAACACCTAATATTAAAGATGGATGTATTTCCATATGTGTATAAGGGCGTTTACCAAGTTCATTTTGATTAATACATATTAATGCAGATTCTTCTTCAGATGTATCTATATATTCAATAATAGCAGATAATTTACCAAAATCATCACTAGATATACTTGGATATAAATCTTTATAATTAAGATAGGTAGCACAATCATTGATATTAAATTGTTCAATTTTTTTATTAAACCCACTAATCAATTCATTCCAAGTAAATTTATTACTATATATAAATTCAAGTATTTTTTCATTATTAATACTAGGATTACCATTATTAATGTAATATACTGGATGACACATACGGCCTGAATCAGTAAAAATATTAATAGTTTGCGATTTAATATTCCAAGTAATACTAGTGTATATTGGAATTATAGCATTTCTTCTACTAAATATTAATTTACTATAAGTTTCTATAGGATTACTAACAATACCAATCCAAGAACCATTCACAAATATTTTTGTTTTATCACCAAGATAAGAAAAGCTACATTCATTAATAAGTTCAATAGAAGTATTTAACTGTAACCATTTTGTAATACCATATTGAGAACAATTTTTTGTTATTTTTGATAAAATACTCATATGTTTATGAAGTCCAATATTACCACCATCAGGAGTATCAACTGGATCTATTATACCCCATTGAGATGAATGTAATAATCTAGGACCAACAACTTTAGCACTTGAATCAAGAGGTAAATTAATTTTTCTCATTATTGAAAGATATGAATTAAAAGATAAACGATTTACATCTTGAACTACACCTAATCGTTTAGTATGTGTTTCAGAACCCCAATTGCCTTTAAATGCTTTTTTGAAACCTTCTTCAACAATTCTAGTACTAAAAAAATCAGAATAATTATTTCTAATTAAACTTTCAAAATTTTCTTGATAAATTCCTTCTTTATAATAAAATTCTTTATCAATCTTTAAAAATATATTTCTCTGTTGTAGTGTATAATACTCTCTAAAAAGATCATATAACAAAGTTCCTGGTACTTCTACTCTTTTATATTTAAATGAATCCCGATCTGTAGGTTTATTAATACCAATAAAAACTTTAAGTAATTCTAATACCATATATCCAATAAAAGTAGCTTTATTACGAAAATTTAATTCACCAATATTAGGTAATAAATAATTCATTAAAATTTCCATAACATGCTCTCGGCTTTTACCTTTAGTAAATGTACCAATATATTTGATTGCAATTTCTTGTGTAAAAATGTTTCCAGCATCATGAATAGAAGGAATAAATAAATCAATAAATTGTTTGTTTTTTTCCATATTTAATAAACAGCAGTTAATAATATCTTTATCAGAGATAATACCTAATGCACGCATTACAATAAATAATGGTATAGGTTTTCTCACATTAGGAATATTTACTACTATTTGATTATTAGTATATTTTTCAGTAGGTGCAACAATTCTAATTGAAAAAGTACGAATTGGTTTTGATGCGTCCTCAGAAACAGATCTAATTTCAGCAGAATGACTATAAATTTCGTTTACTTTATCTTTAATATAAACCATATTATCTGCAAATTTTTCTTGAGAGATAATTGTTTTTTCTTTACCATCAATTATAAAATATCCACCTAAATCATTTTTACATTCACCCATAGTAAATCTAACATTTTTATCAAACCCATTTAAAATACATAAATTTGATCTTAACATTATTGGAAATCTTCCCAAATAAATCTTATCTAAAGTAACTTGTGTAACATTAGGTGTACCATCACTATTTTGTATAATAATATCAATATCAACATCATAATGAATAGATATACCATATGTAAAATTTCTTAATCTGGCTTCATTTGGATACATATAATGCTCATTATTTTCATCAAATATAATTGGTTTACCAAAATAAATTTTATCTCCAGTTTTTCCACCTAAATATATGTCTATTTGATACTTATATTCTTTTGTTTCAGGATCTTGTTGTTTAATAAATCTGATAGGATTTTTCTCTCTAAAAATTTGATGTATACCTTTATCCATAAAATCATTATATGATTCAATATGATGATTAATTAATGCTGTTGGATTATTTTCAAAATATTTATCTAATATTTTCCAAGCAGTTTCTTGATTCATTTGCTATATTATATTCTTATATTTTTAAGTATATAATATAAACATCATAACTATAGTAGTCTTATTTAATTAAATTGATGATGTACATTGACAACGTGTTTTGAATCTACAGCATTGCTATTATTTACTGCCATAATCATTCCACCAATGAGAACTGCAATAAGTAAAAATGGAATAACAAGAATAAACCAAGCAAGTTTAGTTAAACCTTTTTTGCATAAGAAATTTAATAACCAGGCCCAAAATAGCATATAAATTATTTTAAATACTAATACAACAACTTTATGTGACATTGTGCATTTATGTACTCCAATACATAATTCATTACGATTAGGATTTAATAAATTCTGAATTACAATAACTATAACAGAAAAGAGAGAGATAGCTAAATAAACTCTTGCTGGTGTACAGTAATCTGCAAATGTTTTTGCTAATTTCATTATATATATAATTAATATAAAGAAATTAAAAATTAATTAAACTTGTTGTTCATGTTGTGACCATGGTAGTGGAGATGGTGAAGGTCGTATACCTTGATATTGATTATAAAGATTTTCTGCACCGCCTAAAGTTGTTCTATAAGCATTTACTAAAGATTGAGGCCAAGGCCAAGTACTAGCTGTACTAGCAATTCCACCAGAATCACTGCCATTGTTATTACCATTACATTTGGCACCACCATCTTGACGATAACGTCTACGACCACCAACTAATCCATAATTACTTCTAAATGGATGTTGAGGAGATGGAGATACTGTTCCTGGATAAGGAGGTGTACCACCTACACCAATAGGAGTTCCTAATTTAAAAAAATTACCACCATTTGATGCATTCCACTGTTTTCCTGCAAATGGACAAGCCCCTTTACCATAACCACCTCTTTGCACTCGTCTAGTCATTTTACTATGTTTTCTTGAATGCTTAGATTTAGTCTTGCGTCTATGTACTCTAGTATAGTGTTTTTTCATTTTTGGATGCTTTTTATAACTTTTTCTGTATCCCATTTATATATTATTACAAGAAATTAATCTAAATCAACGTGAGTCAACATATGTCGTCTACAACAATATTTATTTAGTTTTAATTTATCTAAAACCTCGCCTTCAGGTGTTTTTTTAATATTATCTTCAGTTAAATATATTACTTTATCTACATTCATATCATTTTCGGCTTTAATTTTACGTACCTCTTCTTGATAATATCTATACTTATCTGCTAATACCTCTCCGCAAGTAAAACATTTCACTGGAATAATCATATTTAATAATATTATATAAAATATTATTAAATCAATTTTTTTTAAAGAGTAAATTATTTTGGGCATTTTTCACTACCATCAAAACATTTACCATTGTGTTTCCAAAATTTTATAGTTATTGGTTTACCATTTTCAGTTAAATAGGTTGGTCCATGTCTTCCGCCAGGTACACAGTCCTTATTATTAACTAATATACAACAATCAGGTATATGACATCCACGTTCTCCTAAATTTTTACAATGTTTTCTTAAGACATGTGGCTGCGATTGATGTTTATTACAAAATGTTTTTTCTAAACTACTATTTGCATTCTCAAATGTATCTATTTGCACCATTCTTTTATTATTATTATTATTGTTATTATTATTATTATGATAAAATGGAGGAACATCTCTAAATTTATCATTAAATATTGAAAATATAGCCAATGATCCAATTATTAAAATAGACAATAATATAATATAAATAAAATTTTTTACTAGAAAATTCATTATATATAATACATAAATATATAATTTATTATATTAATTCATAACCATTAGTAACCTTTTTATTTTTAAATCGTTTATTAGTTTTATGTATCTCATTATGACAATCTTCACATATATTTATTAAATTTGCAGGATGATCTTTATCAAAATTACTATCACTAGTCTCAATAAATCCATTTACTGCATTTTTCTGATATTCTAAATGATGAATTTCTGTAGCTAAATTTATTTTGCACTTTTCGCAAATACCTCCTTTTATTTTATTACTATTATATTTACTAGTATCTTGACTAAGTATATTTTGATATACTTTATTATATTTCATACGTAAATCATGTGCTCTTACTAAAAAGTTGTCATCTAAGTCTAGTGATTTACAAACTTCTAATCCATACATACTTTCACCAGCTCCTGGCTTTAATTTTCTATCATATACTAATTTATTTGTTGATTTATCATAAATTACTGACATGTGATACATTTTCATCATTTCTAAATTTTTTATTTCTTCATAATTAACAATTTCATGAAAATGAGTTGCAAATAAAAACGTACATTCTCTTTTATGTAATAGTTCTAAGCCTGTAACAAATATACTTAATGCAGAATCACTTTCTGTTCCCGAACATAGTTCATCTCCTAAAATTAAACTATTAGCATCAGCTAACTGTAAAATAGTTCTAAGTTCAATCATTTCTACAGCAAATGTCGAAAGACCTTTAAAAATATTATCATGTCCTAATATTCTAGTAAATAATGTATTATATGGAAAAAATATAAAAGTATCTGCAGGTACATATAATCCTGCTTGTGCCATAATAATTGCAATGCCAATTGCTTTAATAAAACTAGTTTTTCCTACTGCATTTGTACCATATAATAAAATACCATTTGTTTTATCAGATAAGTCTAAACTATTTGTTACATAAATCTCTTTTGTATTAATATGTTCTATAAGAGCGTGCCTTAATCCTGTAAAATTCACATATGATTTATTAGATTCTCTAACAATTGGTTTTTTATAATTAAACTCTTTTGCTAAATAACATTTACTCTGTAAAATATCTAATTGTGTTACAAAAACAATAATAAAGTTAAGATTTAAATTAGAAAAAGTATCTATAAATTTATAGTAGTATAATTCTAATGCAGAAATAAGATCATTTTTAGCTGTATTAATTAATGTACACATTTTACGAATTTGTTGATTTGTAATTATCATCGTACTTTGATTGCCTGTAGTAGCACAATAATCAATATCACTAATATTAAACTGAAATTCTTCCTCACTATTAGAAAAATTAGAATAATATTTTAGAGTTACTTCAGTATTTTGTTTAATCTCTTCTTCAAGTGCCCGCTTTAAAAATGCTATACGTCGTTTTGTAGCTTGTAATGTTGAATCATTTTTTGCAGTTTCGTGAATTTTAACAAATTCTGTAGTTTTTGCATTTTTTTCATTTTGTCTAATTAAATTAGATAAATAGTCTCTAATTGCTTCTAACTGTTTACCACTCTCTAATGATAATTTATAATATTTATCAATTTGGCTATCAAGTTTTAAATTAATATATAAAATCTTTTCAATATCAATATTGCCTAATCTCTCTTGTGATACATCATCCACAAATTTTGCCTTTTTAATATCAAATGTTGTATCAATAAGATTATTTATCTCTCTTGATATTATTTCTATATCATCAAAATTTTTAACATCAGTATTATTTTCAAAATAAGAGGCTAACTTTTTGTCTTTTTTGCAAACTTCGTAGAGAGAAACAACTGTTTTAATATTTTCATTCAACATACAGAAATCTTTTGGTGTAATTTTTTTCATAATTAATTTACGTCTAAGTTTTTCCATATCTTTCATATTAAATAAACTATTTCGATAATATGACCAATCAGTTGTTAGTAAATGTTCTGTAATATTATATGATGTATTTAAATATTCAATATTAGTAGTAGGATTAAGTAAATTATATGTAAATTCTCGTTTACCCATAGGAGTTAAACAATTATTAAGTAAATTACTTACACATCCATATTTACCATTATGTCTATTATCAGATATCATATTTAATTGTTTAAGTGAATGATTAGCTAATACTAGACGATCAGTATAGTTCTCAAAAAGTGGTTCAGATATTTTATTAACTAAATTAGGATTATGTTGAAATATAAAATTTAATAGATAGATAAAAGATTGAATTGCAATACAGTATTGTTGTAAACGGTTTAATATATTTTCACTATTACTATTTGGATAAAAACGATCAATAACTTCTTTTTGATATATTTGTTTTTCAGCATTTTTAATCTGTTTATTTAAATTTTTATCTTCTAAATCGATTTTATGAATTTTGTTAGAATTAATTTGTGTAAAATTAACTATATCGTTAATAATATTATTGTCTAAATTAGAAATAAGAATACATTCATTAGGATTATAAATAGATATATATCTCTCTAATTCATCGTATGTTGCAGGATTATGCTTATATGGTTTTGTAAACTCAAAAATAGAAGATTTGCCTGTAAAAATATCTATATTAGAAATTCCAATTGTAATTTCATCTATTTTTGTTAATATATTTGTACTAATATGAAACCAGATACAAGTTATATTATTTGAAAGTTCTCGTGTTTCATTTGAAAAATATGTTCCTGGAGAGAAAATACAAGATAGACTTCTTGTAGTATTTTTACTATTAGTGTCTTGTGTCCATACAGGAATAGTATATCCATTATCTTGCATTTTTCTAACATATTTTTCTAATTGAGGTAGTCCAAAACCAGCCATAACAACTCTGGCTTTTCCTACACAAAGATTTTTACGACTAATTGTCATTTCATTAATTTCAGCAAATGTTACAATGTCACTACCATATATTTTATCATCTTTATCAAGTAGACCATATGCTTCAAAAAAAGAACCAACTTGCATTAAGACTAAAGTTTTCTCTCCATACTCTTTTTTATATTTTTCAGTTAAGTCAAGATATTCTTTAACAATTGTCATTAATTTAATACGACAATATCGTTTTAAATTAATTTTCAAAATATCTAGATTATTTGCACACGCCCCACTTTTTCTGATTACTTGCAGCATAGTTACAATTACTAATTGCTTTTTCTTTTCCTTCTGGTCCTATACCCCATCTATGTGTTGGTTTATCTCCACAAAATGCCCAAACAGTCCCTTGATATGCTTTACAAGTAGGGTAAACTGCAGGTGATGGTGTAGGTGCTGGTGCTGGTGCTGGTGCTGGTGCTGGAGATTTTACTGGTGCTGGTGCTGGTGCTAGTGCTGGTGCTGGAGATTTTACTGGTGCAGGTGATGGTGCTGGAGATGGTGCTGGAGAATCATGAGCAGATCCAGAATGATATATATTATCTTTAAGTTTATTTGATGTTGACTCGGTTAAACCTTCAATATATAATTGATTTTTTGAACTAAATATACAACAAAATACTAATATAGCTACTAGTATTAAAATAGAATACATATTACTATTTTTTATCTTTTTAAACATGATTATATAATATAATTATAAATAAATTTATCTTTTATATTTTTTATTTTTACGAGTACGTTTTCTAAATTTTTTACGATTAACTGGTCGCAAATAACCTCCAAATTGCGATAGTACTAATGGTCTAAAGTGTTGAAATTGACAAGCCGGTGATGGTACAGGATTTGGTGGTGCAGGCCAATATGAACTAGGAGTAGGATTTTTTGGTACGAGACATCTATTACCGCCTTTTTGAGTTTTTCTTTTTTTTTTACCACCTCTAGAAGTATTACATGCTGTTCTCTCTAAACTTTTATAAATATTAGGATTACAATTAGCTAAATTAATTTCTGGTTTATATGACATATTTATATATATATCATATAATTATATATATTTATCTTCTAGATTTGCGGCCACGTTTAACGCGTGTACAGCGACGACCATATACTACACATTTCCATTTACCTTTTCCTCTGGATCCAACTCCTGCTAATCCACCACGGCGTGATTTACGGCCACCACGGCGTGATTTACGGCCACCATTCATTCCAAAAAGTTTGTGTAAAATATTACGTTTACCACAACCTTTATCTATACATTCTTGAGGACATTGTGGTTTTGGGGGAGGTTGTATTACTGCTTTAACAGGTGCTTGAGCAGGTTCTTGAGCAGGTGCTTGAGCAGGCGGTAGATTAGCTAATGGTGATTCTGCAGAAATATTATCATTTTCACCACCACGACGTGATTTCCGGCCACCACGCTGTGATTTACGACCACGACGGCGTGATTTACGACCACCATCCATAGATTTTCCTAAATTTAAATCATTAAAAAAGGGGCCTGGGCGAGCAATTCCACAAGAAGGAAATCCCATTTGAGCAGCAACTTTTGGATTACCGCCAAATGGGCAAGGTGTTAAAGAATTAGCTGGTTTAGGTTGAGAAGTATTAGTCATTTATATATTATATAAATAAAATATAAATATTATATTATCTATCTTCTACGACGGCGGTGTGATTTTTTGTGAGCGCGTCTGTATGTTTTGCAACGTAAAGTTTTGCGTCTGCAGTATTTTGGGCAAGCTTTACGTTTACCACCCATACGTGATTTACGTGAGTGGCGGCGTGATTTACGTGAGTGGCGGCGTGATTTGCGACCACCAC
>JGI10211J14876_10001188_pt1 | contig 11455 bp, 10 predicted proteins | sample Etolagsediment_FD_14876 | JGI IMG/M metagenome (IMG submission 14876)
AAATGATCTTAAAATATTTAAATAATAATAATATAATAATAAAATAATAAAATTGATTATAAAAAAATCTTTACAAATATTGATCAGATTAAGAATAAATTATAATGAAGTGTAGTAAAACACAAACTAAATTATGTAATGAAGAAGAATGTAAAGTATGTTTTGAAAGAAGCTTTGCATCATATGAAGGAAAAACAGAAGATGGAAAATTAAAAGTAGAATTATGGAATTATGAATTAAATAAAGGAATAACTCCTAGAAATGTTCGTAAAGGATCAATTATAAAAAGATGGTTTAATTGTGATGTATGTGATCATTCATTTTTATCACAATTAACATATATTACATCAAAAATAAAAATTATTTATATAAACTATATATATAGTCTATATAGCTTTATTAATTATAAATTAATTAATATTAAAAACATTGTTTAATATTTTAAACATTCAAATAATGCAAATTTTTCAATATCTTTTTTTATTATAATAAAATTATTTTTATTAATCAATTTTTCTAATTTATCTCCTACATCTTTTTCAGTCCATCTTTTTGTTGGTTCAATTATATAAAGTATTCCTCTTGTATCTAATACTTTGTTTGCTTCTTCAATATATTCTGAACAATCTGATCCCCACATAGATAAAGAAAGAATACAAATATCTACACTATTATTTTCTAATGGTATTGATTTAATATTTACTTTTTCAATTGATTTATCATATGCATAATGATCATAATTAATAAACTCATATCTATCATCATTCTTAAAATATTTAGAAATTTCGGCTTTACCACATCCAAGATCAACAACTAATTGTTTTTTTTTATATGATCTTTCATTAAGTTTTTTAATAATTCTATTCCGTGGAATTTCATCTTCCGGAAAAGATTTTTCATTTTCTTCAGAAATATTATGATAATGTTTCCATAATTCAGGGTCTTTTGTGAATATTTTTTGTAAATTATCAGAACTATATGTCTTGTATTTTTGATGTAAAGTTGATAATTCAGATTTAATTCTTTTTTGTTTTTGTTCAATTATTTCTTTAATTTTATCATTTGAAGATTTTGTTTTTAATTTCATTGATTTCTTTTTTATAATCTTTTTCTTTATAGAGTTTTCTATGGGTTTTATTTCAGATATTTCTTCTGTTATTTTTTCTATAATTGGCTTCCAATCAGGTCTCCAATAGGGTAAATGTTTATCTAAATAATCTTTTATTTCATCTAAATATTTTTTATATTTTTCTTTTTTTAATAATCCTTTCCAAGTATTCAATTTATTTGCATCAGAATCTTCTTGTTTAAGTTTAGAATTTTTTCTATATTCTTTTTTATATATCTTTTTTGGTAATAAATTTTCACCTTTATCTTCTCTTTTTTTTGCTCTTTTAACAATTTCTTTTGCATTTTTAATTTCTTTTTCATAAACATAATTTTGCCAATAAGGTAAATGTTCATTTAAATAATTTTTTACATCATTTAAATATTTATTATTATTTTCTTCTTTTAATATTTTTTTCCATCTATTTAATTTATTTGCGTCAGAGTTTTCTTGTTCAAGTTCTGGTGTTTTTCTATCTTCTTTTTTACGTATTTTTTTTGGTAATAAATTTTCACCTTTATCTTCTCTTTTTTTTGCTCTTTTAACAATTTCTTCAGCATTTTTAATTTCTTTTTTATCAAAATTATCTCTCCATCCAGGTAAATTTATGTCTAAATAATTTTTTATTTCATTTGAACATTTAGATGTGCCTTTATTTTTTAATGCATATTTCCATCTTTCAATTTTAACAGCATCATCATTTTCTTGTTTACGTTTTAAAGTTGTATTATTTTTTTTCTTTTTAATTCTTCTTGGTAATAATTTTTCACCATTCATTTCCCTTTCTTTTGCTCTTTTAACAATATTTTTTGCATCATATAATGCTTTTTCATCTGAATAATAACTCCATTTTGGTAAATATTTATTTAAATACTCTTCAATTTCATTTGATATTTTTCCTCTTTTATTTTTTAAAGCCATTTTCCATCTTTCTAAAGTAATTGCATCCTTATTTTCTTGTTCAATATTTTTATTATTTTTTCTATATTTTTTATCAATTCTTCTTGGTAATAATTTTCCACTATTTTTTTCTCTTTCGTATGCTCTTTTAACAATTTTTTTTGCTATTTCCATCGGATCATATGCAATAATTTCACAATCAATAACACAACTACTAATATCTTTAAAAATATCTAAATCATCTTTAATATTCCATAAAACTTTAATTTCATCATTCGTATAAACATTAAATATAAATCCTTTCTTTTTAGAAGGTGGTTTAATATTATCTTTACTTTTTTTACTATTACTTTTCTTTTTTATAATTGGATAAAATTCATCATCTTCTGATTTATAAAGTCTAATTTTATTCTGAAGATTACCATATACTTTAATTGATTCCTCAAGTGAATTGTTATGAATTTCAATAGATACACTCTTATCCTTACTAATTTCCATAAAAATATTTTCTTCATCTGAATAATTATCTAAATCAATTTCATCTTCAATTAGATATTCTACACAACTAATTAAATCATTTTCTTCAAAATCATTAATAATTTTAAATCCTTGTTTATTCAAATTTTTATTAATTTCATCCTGTGAAAATATATCAGAATAATTCAAACATTGGTTAAATAATTCTTCATCTTCTTGTTTTAAAGCAGACATAACATTAAGAATACCATTAAAATTTCCATCTTTCTGCATATCTTCACGAATTACTTGATCTTGTCTTTCTTTATTACCACTACTCTTTTCATACTTACTTTTATCAACCCAACATGGAATTAATACAGTAGAATTCGGAATATCTTCACCATCTTTAATACGAACAATTCTACCAATATTTTGAATAATTTTAACATATGATGTTTTTGGATCAACAAAAACACACATATTCGCATTTTTTGTATCAATACCCTCTCCAATTGTTTCACAAGATGAAATAATAAAAATCTGATCATTTCTACATTCCTCAAATTTATTAAGTAGTTCTGATCTATTTTTTGTTGAAGCATCAATACCAATAAAAGTAATATCAGTATCAATCCATTTATCATATTCATCATAAAATTCATTTTCTAAAACTTTATAAAATGCTTCAATAAACTTCTCATAATCAACAAAACTTCTTACAGATGTTTTTGATTCATTTGATTCACTAACAGTTGAATGAAAAGTTAAAACTCTTGTATTTCCTGTTTTAATAATAGATCTTGCAATTGATTCATAAATACTTTTATTTGTATTTTCTAAATACATATCAATTCTAATTTCAAAAGGATTAAGATAATCATCATTACATCCAGAGTAATAACTATAATCATAGATCAAATCTCCACAATCACTTTTATTAACATTATTAAAATCATGCATAATAATACCATTTGTATTTTTAGGAGTTGCTGTAAAAAATAATGATTTCTCAATTGAATCATTATTAAATATAAGTTTTTGATTTTCATTACCAACAGCATGATGTGCTTCATCAAAACAACAAATGCCAATTTTATGTTTTTCTAATGAATCAAGTAAAACTTTAAAACTCTGATATGTAACTAAAATAATCTTTCTTTTTCCTTTTTTAAGAAATGATTTAATTTCATCTTTATCAGTTGTAGTTTCAGAACTATCAATTTCAGAACAAACAATCAATACATTCTCACCACTTTTATATTTTTGTACATAATCTCTATAAAATTGATTAATTAAAGCTAATGATGGAAAAACATATACACTTAGAGTTTTTTGAAGAAACTCTACAATTTTAACTTCAACTATACTTTTACCAGTACCACAAAACATTTTAACAAGACCTTTATCATTTGTTTCCAAATATTCTTTAATTTTTTTTATAACTTCATCTTGATAGTATCTTAATTTAAATTTACTCATAACTTATTATATAAAACAAATTAACTATATATAATATTTTAATATAAAATACTTTTATATTAATATTATCTATTAAAATATAACATTATAATAGTTAAATGGATTTATGTAAAATTATACCTCTTTATCCAAAAGGATCTGGATTTAATATTATATCTACTGTTCTATTTAATGAAGGTAATAAATCATATAAAGATTTTCAAAAATATTTAAATGGTATTGAAAATTGGCTTCTTTTAATAAATGATCAACTTCCAGATTTCCATCTCAGAGTATATTTTGATAATTCAATTAAAAATGATAAAAAAGTTATTCGTTATCTTTTCTCATTAAATAGAAAACACGATAAACTCCAACTTGTTTATTATGATTGTCCCATATTTAAAAAAGATAAAGATCACCACTTCTTCTTATTTGGTACATTAATCCGATTACTCCCATATTTTGATTACCCTGAAAACAACATTAAAAATACAGGTATTTTTAATTCCAAGTTGAAAAAACATTGTTTTTACAATGATACAGATTATGTGTGTCTTAAAGATCTTGATGTTGCAAAATATAATAAACAAAAGATCATTACTCTTCCTGAAATACGTGAAAAACAATCTGTATTAATAAATAATTGGGGATATGAACCAATACATCAAAAATATATTAAAAATAAATGGAATACTTTCTTTATGATGATCTCTCTTCAAACCTCAATTAAATTACCTATCAAAATATTTACGGATTATTTAAAAAATATTAAAAATTCTAACTTTGAATATGGTGTTGATGAAATATTCTTTAATACCAAAATACTTGATTACCTATATCAATATAAAAATCAATTCAAAGTAGTTGATGTTTCAGAATCAATTCCATATATCCGAAATTCTTTACATAAATCACTTAAATACTCTGGAATAGAGGATCTTTCTAAACAAGTAATTAAATGTAAAACAATTGATGATCTTAAACAACTTATTAAAGATCATCCCACACAAATAAAAGATAAATATAAATTAAAAATACAGAAATATAACCCTGATCAAGTAATATCTAATTATTATATCTAAATACTCCTAATAGCACCTCTCTGAACACAAAGACCCACCTCCTCATTCATAAGAAGAGTATCTACATATTCACCTATCTCCCAAAGTGAAGGAACAATCCAATTGTAATATCCATCAACATTATATAATTCACATATAATCTTGATTAATTTACGATCTAACGAATTTGTTATACTGATTCTGTTTAAATCTTCTCGTAAATGAGAATAATGATCAGCTCCAACTTTAATTCTCTTTTCATTAAATGTATGAACCCACTTTGTTTTACCATCAATCTTCATCTTAGCTCTCTTATCCACTCTCTTGAGAATATCTAATTGTTCTTTATAATTAACTCCATAACCCGTTAATGCTTTCAATATATTAATATTATCAATTGTTTCTCTATTTACCTTAGAACCCATATCTTTTCTCATTTTATTAAGCATTATTTCCACATTATTTTTGTTTAATAACAGAAGTTTTAGATCACGAACTGCTTCAAATTCATATGTTTTCCAACTGTTTTTCTGGTGATTTGAAGTATATTTATTAGCAACCTCCTTATTTGTAGTAAACCATCCATGTTTTCCAGAATATGGATTATTAATATTATTGACTGTTAAATTTGTCTCTATCATTCCTTTATAAATAATTGTCCCCTTCTCAATACGAATAAAATCAATTCCACTCCGACCATCCCTTTGAACAGAAAAATAATGTTTATTGAGTTTTTGCGTGAGATCTTCTATCTGTAATCCAGTATCTTCTTTAACCGATTCTTTAATTGGATTATGATCATTAAGGTAATCAAGGAAATATTGATATTTTCGGAGAATTTTAGGGATAGGAAGTGATTTTTTATCATAATTTATTGTTGTTGTAGATCCATGATCTTTGTTTAAATCAATACCAAAATTTCGATCAAGAATAATATCTGCTGTTTTGGAAGTAAATAATTTGTTTTGATCTTTTAGATAAAGAATTAAATTACCATTTTCATCTAATTTAACAGGTAATACTAACATAATATATTCTTATATATAATTTTTATATTTATTATATATATTTATTTGTTTATTAAAAACAAATTTATCAAGTAATTTATATATTATTTTTTTATTTTCATAATCAATATTAATTTTTTTATTTATATTTTTTATATAATTATAGTTATATTTATAATCATAACATATTATATAAAAACTTGTTGTGAATGTCCATATTATTTCTGATTTATATAATATTACTTTTTTAAATAAATTTTTTAATAAATATATTGTTTCAATTGTTTTATTTATATTTTTATAACTAAAATTAATAATTAATATTCCATTTTCTTTAAGAAAATTTAAACAAAATAATAAACTTTTAAATAATAAATCATATTTTTCATTTCTTTTGAAATATGGAATACAACTTGACATTGTTATATCAAACATTGGATAATATTTATAAATATTAAATTCAGTAATATCTTTGTATAAATATATATACCTATTATTTAACATTGATTTATTATATGGCTCACCTCCATCTTTTGGATCAAGAGATAATCCAATACCTTTAATTTCAGGAATATAATTTAATAATTCCTTTGAATATATTCCAGGTGCTGAACATAAATCTAAAAATAATTTATAATTGTTTTTAGGTATATAATCAATTAATTCTTTTCCAATTTTTTTTAAAATATTTTTATTTTCATATTTTATTCTATTTTTACTTTTATATAAATTATGTATTTTTCTTGATAAAATTTTACAATTTTTTTTACTTATTATATTTAATATTTTTTTATATTTTTTATCCATTATTATTATATACTAATATAATTATGTCATTACGTGAAGTATTTCTTGGTAATATGTTGGAAACTCTCCCCAAAGTTTGGAAGACTAAAAAGGGTAAAACATTTCATTATATTGTAGGTATTCCTGATAGTGCGGAGATTGTTCCACGTCCAACATTGATAGAATATATAAAATTATTAAAAAATTTTAGTAATACAATTTTTGAATGTGCAAATAAAAATAGTATATTCTTTTTCTTACAAACAGATAAATACAATAAAGATCCACCTATGTGGATCGACAAAATGTTTTATATTTCACAAATCGCAATTGAACATGGATTCCTTCCTTTTTGTAAGAAGATCATTATTAATGAATTCAAACCAAATGATAGTAGTAGAAGTGTATATACAAATTTATATGGATTTATGAAAGTTGATAAGAATATTTACAAAAGAAATCAGGAATTTATGCGGGATGAAATCATATATAATGGAAATAAAACATGGATCAATGGATTTGCGGTGAATGCTGTTGATCTATGTGTGCGATTTATTAAGAAAAATAGCCGAGTAAAGGATTATTACATAGTAGATCCATTTATTGGAGAAGGATCATTACTTGCTGTATCAGATCTTTATGGTGTCCGAAGTATTGGAATAGATATTGAGAAGGAGAAGGTTGAAAGTAGTCGGAAAATGAAGATCACTCGGGAAGAATTGGACAAATTCGTGAAATTTGGAGAGGATATGGTTGAAAGATTGAGTAAATAATTTATGTAATATTATTAGTTATGGGTAAATTTAATAAAAAAACACATAAAGAATATTCTAAATATAAAAGTGAAAGAAAACTCCCCAAATTTATCAATGTTCATAAAGAAAAAACTGGAAATAATTGTGTTGAAGCTAAAAATGTCGCAATTATCGTTCCATATAGAGATAATAAACATCAAAATCGTGCATCACAATTAAAGACTTTTTCTGCATATTTCAAAAAAGAGTTTCCACAAGGAACTGTTTATGTAATTGAACAAAGTGATGATGGTAAAAAAATTAACTTAGGAAAAATTAAAAATATTGGTTTTGAATTAGCAAAGAAAGCAGGACATGATCTTTTCATATTTCATGATGTTGATTTAATACCTGATAAGAAAATGTTGGAATATTATACACTTAATTGTGATGGAGTAATACATCTTGGTTATCAATGGAAGGAAAAATATACATTTGATCATTTTCTTGGTGGTATTGTTTCAATGAATGCAAAGTCCTTTGAAAAAGTAAATGGATATCCAAATGATCGTTGGGGTTGGGGATCTGAAGATGATTCATTAATGAATCGTATAATTGAGGTGGGACTTCCTGTTATAAGACCAGATGAAGGATCAATAAGTGAGATAAAACATAAACCCACATCGGATTTTAAAGATCTTACAATTGAACCAGTTCAGAAAAAAAGGTTAATACTTCGGAATTTAGATCATTGGAAAGACAATGGTTTAAATGATTTGAAGTTTAAAGTTAAAGAAAAGAGAGGTGATCATTATATTGTAGATATATAATCTTTATATAAAATATGGAGAATCGTATTATTGAAATAAAAGATTTTGGAACACTTAAATATAATTATAAAATTGATCCAAATATAAAATACAATATTGTATCAATTGTTTTATTTAAAATGAAAAATTCATATAAAAATTTTAAAAGTTATATTAATGGTTTATTTGAAATTAAAAAATATTATAAAAAATATTTACCTAATTTTGTTATTAGACTTTATTATGATAAATCTGTTATTAATGATAAATATTTTATAAAATTATATAAATTATATAATGAATCTGGAGAACAACTTATTGAATATGATTGTCCAGACTATAAAGATGGAATTTTTCATAAAGGAACATTTGGAACAATTATTCGCTATATTTCATATTTTAATTTTAAAAATAATGATACAAATATTGTATATACATATGATGCAGATGCAGCAAAAAATATGTATCCTTTTAAATATAAAGCATATAATTTAAAAAAATTTATTAATTCAAATGCAAAATTTTTTAGAACATATTGGATATGTCATAATCCAGAATATATTCTTAATCAAAAAAACTTTATTTTAGGATCTGGAAATGCTTCAAAAATTAAATTTCCATTAAAATTACTTATAAATTTTATTAAAAATGCATATAAAATAAAAGAATTATTTCCGATATTGTATAAAAAAGTTATTAAAAATAAAAAACAAAATGATCCAATATTTTTTTATGGAATAGATGAATTTTTCTTATCAACAATTATTAAAAAATATCTTGATAAACATAAAATAAAATATATGACTTATATAAAACCCGATTATCAATCTTTATATGATTCATTAAATAAAAGAATCTTTCATAAATCAATAACAAATATAAATAAATATATTTATAATGAAATAATTAAATTAATTAATAAAAAATTTAATAAAAATTTTAAAAATATAAATGAATTATTTTATTATGTCGGTGAAGACATTGATTATGAAAGAAAAACAGATAAACATAAAATATATGAATATTTCAGAAAAATAATAATTTCATTGCATCATAAATATAAAAAAGAGTTAAATATTAATCAATATGATTGTTTAGTGAAAATTGATAAATATTATGATGAAACAAATCAACTGGTAATTACAAATTAATGAAAATTTATGAATTATTCCTTCTTCCAAATATAAAATGGTCTCCCCAATTCCGCATCATCATATTTCATGTTTAATAATTTAAAATCCTTAAATAAATGATGATAATTTTGTTCTCCCTTCGGCTCAATATAAAGCACTAAATAACCACCCTTCTTCAATGCATCCTTTCCTTTTTTAATCAATGGTTCAAGGAATCCCTTAACCCATTTATTCTCTGTATTATATCTCTTAATTGATTGTTCCGCATTATTACTATACACCTCAAAATCAAAAAATGGAGGACTCGTGAATACTAAATCATACTCATCATCTACCACATACTCCTCAAACCCAGACCTCACAACCTCATAATCCCCACCATTCCCCAAATCCCCAATGATTTTCTTATACACTGGTTCTAAACAACTATTTGGATCTGTTCCGCGGTATTTAGAGATCTGAAGAGCAATTGCACCCATTAAACGAGATCCCCAACCAGCACTTGGATCAAGCCATTTAATTTCAGAATAATTATCTGGGAAAAGATATTTGATTAAATAAATAACTCTACTTATATTGAAATTTGTACATTCACCAACCGCCTTACGAGCAGTCCTATAATTAGATCCTGTTTCTTTCACGTAATTCTCAGGACTTTTATTTCCCAATTTACATTTCATACGACATTTGATGGAATATTTATCAATAACTTTGTTGTATCCATGGACGAATCTCCAGTCCTCAACAATTGTATTTTCTTCTTCAACTTTTGGTTTTAATTGTGAAAGCATTGTGAGAGAAAACTGGGTAGGAAAGAATTTCTCCAAATAATATTTAGCTGATTTTCCATAATAATAAGAGAGTTTGCGAATAAAAGGTCTGATATTCTTAGGAACAACAATTGTATCTCTTAAAGATCCAAGATCTATTTCATTATCTTTAATGAATTCTTTTAATTTATTTTTATTTTTTATTAAAGCCATTGTTTGATCGCGCGTCATCCCAAAGTTTTCAATAAGATGATAAGAAAGATTAATATTATTCACCAAATACTTATCTTCATATAATAATACAAAAAACTCATAATCATATCTCTCCCACTTACTCATATATTTCGTCACAGTCCCAAAATCAATCAGATATACCCTCCCATCTCTCCACATTACATTCCCACAATGTAGATCCCCATGAATAAGCTTGTATTTGGTATGTAAAACATAAATTATATTAAACAACTGTCTGTAAAAAGAATGCCACTCTTGGAAATCATGATCTTCTTTAGCCCATTCACAAAATGTCTTTGTGAAACGTTCCATCGTGATTCTGACTTTATTTGAATTCATGGATACATTGTATATCTTCGCGGACCAAGGTTCTTTTTCAAGTTTTTTAACAGTTTGTATTTCAGAAAGAAGTTTTTGGGATGTGTTCTTAGAGACAGGTATTTCCTTAACAATTTTATTTCCATTTTTATATATTTTTCCAACATATCCGCTTGTTAGATATTCTAATTCCGATTTATTTTTAGACATAACTAATATAATTAAAGGTTATTTTATATTCATACAGGCGATGCGTCCTCACTGGCTGGCGGGGTAGGGTTCGCATCCACTTCCTCTGGCTCGTTGAAAACAGAGGAAAACACAGTGGTGAAAAAGATACACCACATCCCGTACATGATGGCGAGGGGAACATCCCCCCACACGGCACATACAAGTAGTGGCGACATCATAAACATCATGGAAGGGATGTTGATCCAAAGGATGGACAAACGATAACCCCTGCACCACTGCACGAGAATGAAAATGAACGAGGAGAGGACAATAGCACCAAAAGCAATGTAGAGCCGTGTCGCTTTGAACTCCACCTCCGCAAAAAAGAGTGTCGAAATGACACACATCTCCAACATAAACAGAATGATGAACGAAAACGCGTTACTGTTCATGGTTGAAGAAGGTTATTAAACAATATCTTTAAGGAGGTGGATCAGAATATTC
>JGI10211J14876_10001190_pt1 | contig 11434 bp, 13 predicted proteins | sample Etolagsediment_FD_14876 | JGI IMG/M metagenome (IMG submission 14876)
GGCTTTCCGTCCTTGCTTCACAACAAGTTTGGCACAACAAATAATTAAAATTCGATAACAACTTTGTTTGCTTGTTTTCGATTTATGGTCAGTTTAGGCCTCTTTTTTGGAAATGGAAATCACCCTATGGGGTGAAATAAAACTGATAAAGCTGTTTTTTTGATTATCTATCTAACCAAATTGAGTTAAATGCATTTAACACACNGCTTAATCAAGGGTAGAATAACCACTGTTTTTTAATTAATTTTGTGATAATTTTTGTCTTATTCTCTACGAGTTTCCATTTCTGAACAAAAGCTTGAACTCTTAAACAATGAAGAGTTAATCAAAGCCTACTCTGTTAGTACTGCTTTAAATGGTGCTGGCTGCCAAAAAGATTCTGGTCAAACCCCCTTGGGTAAGCACATTGTTCGCGCAAAAATTGGTGCTAATGCGCCTGTTAATACGGTATTTGTAGGACGACGTCCAACGGGCGAAGTGTTTAATAAACACTTGGCTAAAGAGTTTCCGAATAGAGATTGGATTTTAAGTCGTATTTTGTGGCTTTCTGGTGGTGAAAAGGGCGTTAATCGTTTGGGCAATGTAGACACGATGCAGCGTTATATTTATATTCACGGCACTCCAGACAGTGAACCAATGGGAGTTCCAATCTCTCACGGTTGTATTCGTATGCGTAATAATGAAATTATAGAATTGTTTGACCTAATCGATATACAAACGTCAGTGGAGATTATTGCTTGATAGCTTACATATTGCGTTTAATGGGTTCGGTTCTGTTTGTTTCTTGGATTGTTGGTACCTTAGTTTTTTTTCTTATACATCTGGTGCCTGGTGACCCTGTTGCAGTTATGCTTGGCGATTGGGCTAGTCCTGCAGATGAAACGGCCTTACGTGAACAGCTAGGTTTGCATCTACCTATTTGGACGCAATACATCCATTACTTAACAGGCCTGGTGCAATTTGATTTAGGTCTATCTCTGTTTTTTCAGCAACCTGTCTCAGACTTAATTGCGGAACGTTTTCCTATGACTTTACAGTTAGCGGTGATGGCGTTATTAGTGGCGGTGTTAATTGCTTTTCCTTTAGGGCTTTGGGCGGCTTTAAGAGCTGGTAAATGGCCTGATCATCTCTCTATGACAGTATCTTTAATTGGTGTTTCTATCCCCAATTTTTGGTTAGGGCCGATGTTGATTTTAGTGTTTTCGCTTGGTTTAGCTTGGCTGCCCGTGAGTGGCGCAGAGCAACCTTTTTCTTGGGTATTGCCTGCTATAACCTTGGGTACCGCTTTAGCCGCGATTTTGGCACGTATGTTACGGGCATCATTGTTAGAGGTGATGCACGAGGATTACATTCGGACAGCCCAGGCAAAAGGACTTCCTGCGTCAATGGTATATGGTAAACACGCTTTACTGAATGCTTTACTTCCTGTTGTGACTATTTTAGGACTGCAGTTAGGGACTTTATTAGGCGGGGCAGTTATCACAGAGGTAGTATTTGATTGGCCTGGTTTAGGACAGTTATTGGTGGAATCCATTCAACGACGTGATTACCCAGTTGTTCAAGGTTGTATCCTAGTAATCAGTGTCGCTTACATCACTATTAATGGTTTGACAGAGTTGGTTTATGCTTGGCTTGATCCAAGAATTAGGGTGGCTCAATAATGTTAAGAGTAGCAAGTTATATTATTGTTTTTGCTTGGTTAGCTTTGGCTATATTAGGGTTCTTTATTGGTGAAGACGCTAATAATGTGCATTTAAACTCATTTTTGTCTGGGCCAAGTTACCAGGCCTGGTTAGGTTCTGATGAGCTTGGTCGCCCGGTTTTACAACGTGTTGCTTTAGGGGCTCAAACCTCATTGTTTGTTGCCCTTGGTGTGGTTTTTTTCTCGGCGATAATTGGTACCACGATTGGTGTAATTAGTGGTTACTTAGGTGGTTGGACAGACAGAATTATTACCAAAATAATTGATGTGTTTTTGGCTTTTCCTGGGTTACTTTTAGCCATTGCTTTGGCGGCTATCTTAGGGCCGGGTATTGAAAACGTTGTATTTGCTTTAGTCGTCGTTGGCTGGGTAGGTTATGCACGTTTATCTCGCGCTCAAACAATGAGTATCCGACATCGAGAGCATATTTTGGCGGCTCGTGCTTTAGCTGTACCAACGCCTATCATGTTATATCGTCATGTTTTACCGCTGATTCTAGCGCCATTAGGTGTTGAAGCCACTTTTGGTGTTGCAGGTGCAGTTATTTCTGAAGCCGGCTTATCCTTTTTAGGTCTTGGTGTGCAACCACCTGATGCGTCTTGGGGCAGTATGATTAAAGAGGGAACACGTTACCTTTTAGTCGCACCTCATCTAGTTTTGGCACCTGGAATCGCTTTAATGATGGTTGTGCTTGCGGTCAACTTAATCGGTGACCAGTGGCGAGATTATTTAGATGTGAAAACACGTTCAGCTAAGTAAGTGTTATGTGTTTTTATAGATATTTAAATAAAGTTACCAGGCCTGGTAAGTTAATTTTGTTGGGGTTCAATCACTGCTAATAACGGTTTAGTGATTAGAGTGAGTTAAAAATAACTGAGTGTTGATTACACACATTAGAAACGTTTTAATATAGTCACTTTATCACCAATTGATACAAGCCCTTTACGCAACACTTTACATCGGGCTCCACCCCGCCAATCGGGTGTTAATGCCGCCTTTAAGCCAGTTTGTAATGCATCCATTCTGCTGCAAGGATCTGTTTCTTTAGTAATCTCTAGTAAAACGCTACCAATTTGAACTTGTGAACCAATCATCGATTCAGAAAACTCAATATCATCAATTAACAAGTTTGCGCGACGTTCTGTCCAATTAATCTCTTTCCCTGCTTCTTTACAAGCCTGTTGCCAGCTTTTTAATGACAATAAGGTCACTTGCGTTTGGCGGTTTTTCTGACCTTGATAGTCGTTCTCTAATCCTGACTCAGGTGTAATGCTAATTTCACTGTGGGTAGAAATTTCCCCTTTTGATTCTTGGTGCGTAGCGATTCCAATTAATTTAGCCATAAGCTTATCCTCTATTTTTTAGGATATTGTAGTGTGTGAATATGACAGTACGGTTAAGCTTGTGTTTGTGGCCTAATTTTTGGGTATGATATGCACAATTAAATAAAGTTTAACTTTAAAGGGACACAATGAATCACATCGCAGGTAAACCCATGTCTTTAGGCAGCGTAATGGTTGATATTGAAGGAACTCAGCTCCAAGCACATGAGATTGAGCGCTTAATGGATCCTATGGTTGCAGGGATTATTTTGTTTAGCCGCAACTTTGAGTCACCTGAACAAATCAAAAAACTCACCCAAGAAGTGCATGAATTACGTCACCCTAAATTGCTTATTGGGGTAGACCACGAAGGCGGACGGGTTCAACGTTTTAGAAGCGGGTTTACTCATATTCCACCGATGCGAGTATTGGGTGAATTGTATGAAAAAGATGAGAAGCACAGTTTTGAGGTGGCTGAAAAAGTTGGCTGGTTACTTGCCGCTGAGCTGCTTTCAGTTGGTGTAGATTTTAGTTTTGCTCCAGTACTGGACTTAGATTATGGCGGAAGCAAAGTGATTGGTGATAGAGCGTTTCATGCTAATCCCATCGCTGTGGGTAATTTGGCTTTTCATGTCATGAATGGTATGCGTAAAGCGGGCATGGCTTCAGTGGCAAAACATTTTCCTGGTCATGGCTTTATTGAGGCGGATACACACCTTGAAGTGGCAATAGATGAGCGCTCTTTTGCAGAGATTCAGCAACATGATATCCAACCTTTTTTACGATTAATTGAAAATGGCGTGGATGCCATAATGCCTGCTCATGTCATCTATCCTCAGATGGATAAAAACCCCGCAGGTTTTTCAGAATATTGGCTACAGAACGTTTTACGTAAGCAGTGTCACTTTGAGGGTGCGATTGTCAGTGATGACATGAGCATGAAGGCGGCAACAGAATTTGGTACAGCATCTGAGCGTGTGCAAAGGGCATTGCAAGCGGGTTGTGATTTGGTTTTAGTTTGTAATGATCCTGTTGCAGCGGATGAAGTGTTATCTAAAGTACATTGGCATTCTGATGTTTTATCTCATGCTCGTTTGATTCGTTTACACGCTCATGGTAAGTTTGAATATTCAAAATTACAGTACGAGCCTTTATGGCAGGCCGCTGTATCGGTAGTCAATCAAATCAATCAACAACAAGATCAGCAGGACTTAATTTAGATGGAATGGTTAACTCAAATTTGGACTGACTTAGTCGCTTTATTTGGTGGGCAAGTTTGGTTGTTATTACTATTATCAATTTTAACAGTCACGATAGTGTTAGACGTTATACAGCGCTATGTGTTGAAAATAGTGCATCTTAGGTTGTTAAAAACGGATCATGTTTGGATAGATAGCTTTGTTGATGCCGCTAGGGCACCCGTGTCTTTCTTTATTTGGGTAACGGGTCTAGTTTTAGCTTTAACCACGACAATTACTCAGTTTGCTGTCTATACTGAAATAGTCCCTTTTATTTTATCGTTTAAATCAACCATTCTGACCTTATCGTTCGGTTGGTTTGCCATTCGTTTAGTGCAAAGATTAGAGTTTCATCTAAAAGCTTTAGCCAGAGGTGATGATCGTTTAGACGAAGTCACGGTTGAAGCATTTGCAAAGATTATTCGACTGCTTGTCTTTATCCTAACAATCTTATTCTTCTTGAATGCATTTGGGGTTAGTTTAACCGGGCTTTTAGCCTTTGGTGGTGTCGGTGGTATTGCGATTGGTTTTGCGGCTAAAGATTTATTAAGCAACTTATTTGGTGGCTTAATGCTTTATATGGATAAACCGTTTACGGTCGGTGAATGGGTGCGCTCTCCAGATAAAGAGATTGAGGGAACTGTTGAAGAAATTGGCTGGCGTAGAACCACTATCCGAACGTTTGATAAGCGTCCGTTATATGTCCCAAATGGTATTTTTGCCAATATTGCGATAGAAAACCCATCACGTATGAGTAATCGAAGAATTAAAGAAACAATGGGAGTTCGTTACGCAGATGCGAGTAAAATGCGAGTCATCGTTCAAGATGTGAAGAATATGTTAAAAGAGCATCCAGATATTGATAACAATCAAACACTTATTGTTAACTTTAATAGCTTTGGTGCATCTTCTTTAGATTTCTTTATCTATACCTTTACTAAGACAACGAATTGGATTCAGTTTCATGAAATCAAACAAGATGTGCTTTTAACAATTAATGATATTGTTGAGTCGCACGGTGCTGAAATGGCCTTTCCTACACGCACACTGCATATTGAAACTACATCAGATGTAGAGGAGGTTAAGCCTTCTTAGTGAGAACTAAGAGCGTTTACAGCCTCTAAAGAATTTTGATATCTTGGGTGTTTATTTCCCAAGATTTTTAAATGTTTTTTGTATATTAATCTAATCCAGATTGTCTTCAATGCGTGCTTTTAGATTGGTTAGGCTATAAAAAGGCATATCAATTACCATTGAGTTGGCTAACCAGCTTGGAATTTCTCCGCCAGGTTCTGCGGCTATTTGCAAAGTAACTTCGGTTTTATTGTCTGCTAAAGGGACCAGTTTCCAAAAACCTTCTAACTTTGGAATTCTAATTCTATTCTCTTGTTTAGGGTATTCTTCAGGTCTTGCGCTTAACTCAATTAAATACTCGCCATTAGCTTGAGGTTTATCTGTGACTAATGTCACTGAATCTCGATTGGTTACAGGCCATGGTGCGGTGGTTACAGTGTAATTTAAAGATTGGTTAGTATCTACAACGGTTATTTGTTTCGCAACGGCTGTGTTGTGATACCACTTTGGTATATTCTCCGTATCTTTAATGACAGCAAGCGTTTGTTGTAATGATGCATTAATGATAATTTGACCTCTAAAGGCTTTAAAGTTCGAGCCAGAAACCGCTTTAGTCCATACCTTTACCGGTGAATTTTCTTCGGTTTCTTGCAATTCCCATGCTTGGACCACATTGGTGAAGCTGATAAGGGATAGGGTAATAATGGCGATATTATGTTGAATAGATAGCATTGATAAACCGTTTTTGTGTAGAGCAGGGCGAACAGCTGATTCAGCGATTCTATTATCTGTGTGTTACATCATATAAAGTTAATAGTGTTTATATAACAATAACTTCTGGCTCTAAGTAAATTCCAAACTTATGGTTAACATCATCCTGTACTATTTGATAGAGCTCTTCAATATCAGTACCTTTTGCGCCACCTAAATTAACCAAAACTAGTGCGTGTTTAGCTGAAACGCCAGATTTACCATGAGAACGACCCTTCCAGCCGGTTTGCTCAATAAGCCAAGCACCAGGAATTTTATAGTTTCCATCAAGTGTTTTGTGATGTGGAATGTCAGGATACTCTGCAAGTAAAGTCTCAAAGTAATCCTTATCAATAATAGGATTTTTAAAGAAGCTACCCGCATTGCCTTGACGTTCTGGATTAGGTAAACGACTTTGACGAATTGAGACAACCGCATCGTAAACCATTTTTGGAGTAAGACTCTCTTTAGGGAAGTCACTTAACGCATTTTTAAGAGGGTCATACACAAGGTTGGCTTTACCGTGCCTTAGTTTACGAAGTCTAAACGTAACACGGTGAACCAGTAGTTTATTGACAAATTCTTGTTTAAAAATACTCGTGCGATAGCCAAAATTACACTCGGCATTTCTGTATTCGACTCGTTGACCATCATAAATGTTTAGGGTCTGTACTCGAGTGATTGTATCGCGAGCTTCAGAACCATAAGCTCCAATGTTTTGTACCGGTGCAGCACCAACAGTGCCTGGTATTAAAGCTAAATTTTCTAGTCCCCACCATTCCTTATTAACGGTATAGGTCACAAGATCATGCCACTTCATACCAGCACCAACAGAAAGCCAAATGTTTTCATCATCTTCTTTCATGATTTTCATCTTGTCAAAAGTACAACGAACCGTTACGCCTTCAACATCATCGGTAAATAAAATATTGCTACCATCACCAATAATTCGCCAAGGAAGAGACGCCAGTTTTAGGTCACTTCTAAGGATAAGAATATCACTTTGCTTATTGATTTCTATATAGTATTGGCTTTTAACATCGATGTTAAAAGTATTGTATGGCTTTAGGGAATGGTTGGCCTGAATGTGCATATCAGTCTTGTGTATAATGAGTTTTAAATTGAGATTATTATAAAGGAAGATGGATGAGCCAGTTGAAACTTTCTAAAGATTCTTGGTCTTCGCAGACGGTTTTTGTTATGGCAGCAGTCGGTTCCGCTGTTGGTTTAGGGAATTTGTGGAAGTTTCCTTACATTACTGGTGAAAATGGTGGTGGTGCTTTTGTACTGGTTTATTTAGCTTGTGTATTATTAATTGGTATACCTGTATTACTTTCTGAACTAGCTTTGGGAAGGTCTGGTAAAGCCAATCCTGTGCAAGCTATGGCAAATGTTTCTCGTGAAAATAGTGGAAGTCGTTGGTGGAGTTTGTTGGGGCTGAATGGTGTTTTAGCAGGCGCATTGATTTTATCTTTTTATACAGTGATTGCAGGCTGGGGATTGGCTTACTTTGTAGAAAGTGTTCAAGGATCTTTTGTTGGTATCAGTGCGGAAGAAGTAGGCGAGAATTTCAGTGGTTTACTCGCAAACCCCTATGAACTGTTATTTTGGCATACAGTAGTGAGTGTCTTTACCGTTATTGTAGTCGCAAAAGGTGTTAAAAGCGGTATTGAGAATGCAATCAGTTTTATGATGCCAGGTTTGTTAGTTATCTTGTTGATATTGCTTGGTTATTCAACCACTACAGGTTCGTTTGGAACCAGTTTTTCTTTTCTGTTTTACCCTGATTTTTCTAAATTAACCTGGCCAGCAGTTTTAACGGCAATGGGGCACGCCTTTTTTACGCTGAGTATAGGATTAGGAACCATGATGGTTTATGGCTCTTACCTTTCTAAAGAGTATTCGATTGTTAAAGCGGGTTTATGGATTGCTTTTGCCGATACGTTAGTCGCACTATTAGCAGGCCTGGTTATCTTTTCCATTGTATTTGCGAATGGATTAGAGCCAGGCTCTGGGCCAGGTTTACTATTTCAAACTTTACCCGTTGCGTTTGGTGATATGACAGGCGGTTGGTTCTTTGGAACTTTGTTTTTTGCTTTAGTGGTGATGGCGGCATTGAGCTCGTCTATATCACTCATTGAACCCGCGGTGAGTTGGTTTGATCAAAACTGGGGAATTAAACGAAACAAAGCCGCTTGGATTTTAGGATCGCTTATTTGGCTAATAGGCGTAGGAACCGTTCTATCATTTAATGAATGGGCTGATATTCACTTTTTGGGTGAGAGAAACTTCTTTGAATCGCTCGATTTTTTAACCGCCAGTATTATGTTGCCATTGGGTGGTCTATTTATGACGGTTTTTGTGGCTTGGGTCTTAAAAGATGAACTTAGAAATTCAGAACTACCTTTGTCAAAAAAGATGATGAGAACTTTTATGTTTGTTGTGAAATGGATTGCACCAATAGCTGTGATTCTAGTATTTGTTTCAAACCTGGTTTCTGAAGAGGATTTAATTCCAATGCTTGTGGTTTCTTTAGCTCTTTATTTGCTATACATAGGCTATAGAAAAAGAGTAACTAAATAAAGTTTTGTATTTGTTTAAGTGCTTGAGGTCGTATAAATAAAAAAAGAGGCATTTGCCTCTTTTTTGTATCATTGCTATGACTTATTCAATACTTAGTATTGAGCGGTGTATTGGTTCTGAACCATACGGTGCATCTCTAAATATTTTGCGTTAATTTTACGCTGCATAACATGCGAATAACGAAGAATAGAGCGCATTACATGGTATGTCAGCATAGGCTCTTTTTCGACTAATTCTTCAAAAGCATCTTTATGCAGCATTAACACTTCACAGTCTTTTTTAGCAACTAAACGCATTGTGTGCATATTTCCATCAATGAAACTCAATTCACCAGTCATGGAGCCTTCTTTAAGGGTATCAATATTGATAGTTTTGTTGTTGCTTAGAACCTTAACAACTTCTAACTTTCCTGATACAAGCAGATATAAGGTTTCATCTTTCGTGCCTTCATCAAATAAGATTTCACCTTTGGCGAGTGAACGTTGTGTTACAGCGCTAGAAAGTATTTCACACTCTTCAGTGGTAACATCTTGACCTAAAATGGTTTCAGAAATAATTTTTGCAATATTCATAAAATAATCCTAATTAAATGTTGAGTGATATTTTTAGTCAGTTTAACTCTTACTAAATAAAGTTTATAGAGGATTTAGTTAGATTATCCTGGTCTGAAAAGAAGAGTTGGATAAAAAAATGATTTGAGATAGGTATAAGAAAGGACCAGGCCTGGTAAAAGTTAATGCAGCTCTTCTACCGGAAAAAACGCATCAAAAAAAGCGCCTAAACCCCATACAAAAACAAAAATCAGAATAAAGACGATAATAATTGAGCGAGCGGTTTTGTTGTCAATAAATTTAGCTTTCCAATCTTCACTTTTGATGAGCGGCCAGACAAAATAGATAAAAACACCTAATGCAATAAGTTGCAGAGCAATCAAAAAGTATTGAATGGAGGTTGGGATTTCAGTTTCTGTCATGTTTTTCTCAGTTCTAAAGGCCTGCTTTAATCGTAAAGTAGGCCTAATTAATCATCAGGGTTTATTTAGCGAGAAGCTCAACCAAAGTCTGATAATAAATTTCAGTTAATTGATTTAAATCACTCACGCTCACTTGTTCATCAATTTTATGGATAGTAGCGTTTATAGGGCCAAGCTCAATAACTTGCGCACCTGTAGGAGCAATAAAGCGACCGTCAGACGTACCACCAGCAGTTGATAAAACCGGTTTGTAACCCATAACGTTATTAGAAGCAGTTTGAACTGCACGAATCAATTCACCGTCGGCAGCTGTGATAAACGGCAGGCCTGATAAATTCCAGTCTAACTTATAGTCTAATTTATGGTGATCAAGAATAGCATGAACACTTTCCTTTAAGGATTCAGGCGTATGCTCTGTTGAAAAGCGGAAGTTAAATTGGATAACGACATCACCAGGAATAACATTTGTTGCGCCGGTTCCACCATTGATATTAGAAACTTGGAACGAGGTTGGCGGGAAGTATTCGTTGCCGTGATCCCATTGTACTTGCACCAATTGTTCTAATGCAGGAGCCATATTATGGATAGGGTTGTCTGCCAGCTCAGGGTAGGCGATATGACCTTGAATTCCTTTGATTGTAAGCGTCCCACTTAAAGAACCTCGTCGACCATTTTTGATAGAATCCGCAAGTTTGTTAGAACTAGAAGGCTCTCCCACTAAACAGTATTCAAATTTTTCATTTCGTGCTTCTAAAGTTTCTACTACTTTAACTGTACCGTCTAAAGCTGGGCCTTCTTCATCACTAGTAATAAGATAAGCGATAGAACCTTTATGATTTGGGTGGTCAGAGACAAAACGCTTTGTTGCTGCCATAAAACAGGCGATAGAGCTTTTCATATCTGCAGTACCGCGTCCAAACATCATATCACCGTCAATATGTGCTGAAAACGGAGGGTGAGTCCATGCGTTTTCTGGACCAGTTGGCACAACGTCTGTGTGACCAGCAAAAACGAAGCAGGGTGCTTCTGTTCCTTTTCGAGCCCAGATATTATCAACTTCACCAAACTTCAAATGCTCTGTATTAAATCCTAATGGTTGGAGGTAGTCAGCAATGATGTTCTGACATCCCTTATCGTTAGGGGTTACAGAATCAATTTGAATTAATTTTTGGGCAAGTTCAATGGTTTCAGTCATATCGTTATCTTTTTATTGTTTAAGCGGCCATTCTAGGCGTTAGTAGATGGTTTGAGAAGTGTTATCAATAAATTTAATCTTATTTAACCAAAGCTTGGTACTCATCGGCTTTAAAACCAAATAAAACTTCTGAGTTGGTTTCTAAAACAGGACGCTTAATCAGTGTAGGCATCTCTGTTAATGGGCTTAAGTTAGTCTGGTTCATAAGGTTTTGTTTTTGCTCATCGGTTAACTGTTTCCAGCTTGTGCTACGTTTATTTACAATGACATCAATCGGTTGTGATGATAACCAGCTTTGAATTGTATCGATTGATAAGCCTTGTTTTTTGAAATCGTGAAATTCGTATTCAGTTCCATTTTCTTCTAGAAACTTACGCGCTTTACGAACTGTGTCACAATTTGGAATTCCATACATTTTCATAACTTTTCTCTGTAATTTAATATTAGGTAATTATAAAAGATAAAGCATTAATAATGTGTTTACAAATAGCTTTGTTTTGCTATTTTGGTGTAATTTTTTTTCTGTTTTATTCAAGAGAAGGTATACTTCTTCCTTATTTATTTTTAACCTTTATTAAAGAGAGTAGCATTATGACA
>JGI10211J14876_10001191_pt1 | contig 11431 bp, 8 predicted proteins | sample Etolagsediment_FD_14876 | JGI IMG/M metagenome (IMG submission 14876)
TCTTCCTCCTCTTCCTGCTCATCCTCTTCCTCCTCCTGTTGCTCTACAACATCAGAATCCTCAATGTCCTCAACATCAGTTCCTTCCTCTGCCTCATCAGCCTCAGCTTCTGCAGCTGCAACCGACTCCTTCGCAGAAATCTTTGTTGCTACTGCACCAGTCTTGTCATTGAATGCATAAGTAGTCGGACGACCTCCAGAAACCTTGGGCACCAGAAGCTGTTGAACAGTCATTGAAACGCCAAAACGTCCACTAATGAACCATGGACGCAGAGAAACAAGCGCCTTCACCTTGCATCCCTTAGGAACAATCTTCTCCAGTTGGGCAAACGAATCTACCTCAACCTCCTCCGTCTCCGAATGATAAAACATTACCTGTGGAATATTTGAATCCATCTTCTTCTGAATCTTTGGAGCAATACGAGGAGGATAATCTCCCTCCTCTGCAACCTTCACAGTTGATGTGTACATTGCACGAACAACCTCCCTCTGAGCAGGTGTATATTTCTGCTTAAAAATAGTCTTGCTGTGCTCCACACCAAAATCAATCATAAACTCATCCAATCCCTTGAAATTCTCTACAGATTGTCCATCTGCATTAAGCGAAATGTTTAGCGAAAAATTTGTCTTCTCTCCTCCATCAAACGACTTCACACCAAATGGTGCCCTGCCCCAATCTGTCTCCAGATAAAAAGGCGAACCTCCATAAAGAAGCAAACTTTGCAGTCTGTCATTCTTCTTCTTAGGCTCAGTCGCAGTGAGTTGAGCAATGTCAAAATCTTCAGCGGAAATGATAGTGATATCTGCCATCGTGTTTAGTGTATATTTAGTTGACTAAGTAGTAATAAAATAAATCAATTTTTTTTTAAACCGATTTTTACCACGTTTGGCACCAGCATTTAATGAATTAATTTTTGCAAAATTACCATATATCTCCTTAAATTATGGATTTTTGTGTTTTTTGTTTTGTATTTAAAAAAAAGTGATTTTATTTGTAATTAAAAAATAAGTAATAATAAATGGAAATGGAAATAAACACATTGCTATGTATGTCTGTTAAATCCAGAACCGAGAATGTGCAATGTCCGATTGCAAGAAAAAATGGTACAGAATATTGTGGAAGACATTTACGTAGCAACAACATTGTTCGCATTGAATCAATAATTGGAAATACAATTGTTGAACCTGTTGAACAACCACAAACGAACAATGAAGTTGTTATTAAAAAGAAGATTGTTAAAAACACTGATGAAATTTATTATTGTTCAACAATAAAAACAAGTTGTGACAAGAAAAAATTGCGCAATTCATGCTCTTATTATGGAATTACCATGCAGGAAGATAATGTTAAAGAGAGTTTTAAAGAATTGCGCAAATATTTGCGTGGAATTGACAAAAAGTATTCCCCATTTATCAAGGAAATAACTAAAATACAAAAAACTTTTAAAGGTTGGAACATATATAGAAGAAACATTTCTAACAACAAAGAAGATTGCGGAACTTTTGACTCCATTTACGATATCCCAATTGATTACTTCATTCTATACAAAGAAAATGATGGATTCAATTACGGATTTGATATACGTACCTTTGAAATGCTCCTTAAAAGCAATAAACCCATCAACCCCTATTCCCTTAAAACGTTAAACTTAGATTCCAAATCTGGGAAACTTATTAAACTTAAATTACAAAACCTTATTGATAACAAAAAACAATTAACTTATGATACCCCTAAACTCAACGATGAACAAAAATTCCAACAATTCGTCGTCCGTGTATTCCAAAAAATGGACATGCTCGGGCAATATACCGACGTCAACTGGCTTATCAATATGGAATTAATCAATTTAAAGAAATTTTACAGAAGTGCGAATGATATGTTTGAGTATAGGGCGCAGTTATCGGAGGAAGTGAAGAGGATGATAACGGTTGATGGACGAATGTTTAGGAATTTGATAGATTCAGTTCATTTATATAGGGAGAAACACAAGAGGACATTGCAGAGTGAGATATTGAAGGAGATGGAGAGGATAATAGATGAGGGACAAGATAAGGAGTATAAAACTTTAGGAGTGAATTTATTGTTGACAGTTTTTACAGAATATAGTCCTGAGGCGGCAATTGCCCTTCCACATTTAGTCCAAAGTAGTTTCGGTTAATCTGCATAAACTAAGCCGGCAATTCCTGCTTCTATTTTTAAAACATTATAATTAGTTGCATAAATATTCAGTTGCGTTTCCTTCTGAATAACACAATCATTTAGTGTCAATTCTAAACTTGCATTGTCCAATCTACTAAAATTACATGTACCAGTTGGTTGGTGTTTTTCTGGTTCAAACGCAAAACTATATATATATATAAAATTCCTTGGCACTCTGGTGTGATATTGATAGGGTTGTACAACTCTAAACACTAAAGGTTCCCTTTTGCGGAAGCGTTCCTGTCCTTCCATTCTTATTGTTGCATCATCAATTGTATCACCTGGGATGGGTTCACCGTTACTGAAGTCAAAATAATCGTATGATTTATTGGGACCACATTGGAAAATGCGGTTGGTTTGTAAAACCCAGATTAATTCTTTTATTGGATGGTTAAAGTCCATTGGTACAATTAAATATTTTTCGTCAACACCCACGGTATTAACTTGTAATTGTTCAATTAAATATTCCAGATTGCAGTTGGCGAATTTTCTTCTTTCTTCATTTTCTAAAAAAATATAATCCACCCATAAACTTGCTTCCATTATATTTTTACTTTCCACTTCAGAGCTATCTTCTCCACCCAATCCCGGCGGTTTGCCATTACTTGATATCCACAGTTCATTAAAATCCCTAAATGTCACCAGAATTCTCACTTTACTGTATTGTAAACTTATTAATGGCAGAGACATACCAATATAACGATTAAACCAAAACTGCAATGGCACATATAAATTTAATGGACCCGGTTGTGTATCAGTGTTAAAATTTGGATGACGACCTATCATCAGATTATAAGCATATTCCTTCTCACTTGTTAATGTTAATTCACTCCAAATTTCCATCCATTGTCCAAAATGACGGTCTATAACTTGTCCACCGATTTCTATGTCAATATTTTGTATAATTGCATGACCAATGGAATTAACCCAACTAACAGTGTAATCAGGGTTTTTTTCTGGTACTGTGTTTAAATTAGGCAGCTTAATGTTTAAAAAAATCTGGTTAACTAAATCTGCATCTGGAGAAATGTCACAATAAATTTTCTGACCAAAATTTATGTTTCCATGAAATAATTTCTGTATACTCTCTATCGCAAAATTAGTATGCCTCTTATAAACTGCCATAAAAAAAGTTATCTGCGGATTACCCGTTAAATAAACATCCTGTGGGCCATATGCAGCTAACTGTAACAATCCACCTGGCATTAATATAACTATGATTTTTATTTTTAAATTATAACATTTTTTGAATATGCAATCCCAAATAGTAAGCAAATTTGCTTGCAACTGCATTCCCAATCTGCATAACCTGTTCTTTTTTATTTCCACATAATACAAAATCATCTGGAAAACTTTGTATCCTTTTTAGTTCTAATACAGTTAATCTTCTTATTTCTGTGTCACTATATTTTACCAATGCATCATAACCATCTTTCCAATATCTTGCTGGAATAGTAAAAGAAGGCTTATCTAAATTTAAAAATTGTGCTCCAAAACCTTTACCTTCTTGTTTTGATTTTTCTTTTTTTGCAATTATTCCAGCAATTACTCTTTCTGATAAATAATTTGTCTGCTCAACCTCTTCTTTTGGCAGCAATATTGAAGAAACAGGTATTCTTTCTTCTTCTGTTAAAATTGGCATTAATTCTTCTGGATTCTTTCCCAATCTTTTGTGCAATCCAAAAATAATAACCCTTTTTCCACCAATTGAATATGCCTGACAATTATGTACTATAACATTACTAACTCTCTATCGCCTTATCCCAATGATCAATTCCTGCTACCATATTTAATCTTCCAATCCTTTCGTCATTCCACCACAACCACAAAATAAATCTAACACATTTAATTTCTTCTTCCTTGATAACAAAAAATTTGCCTCATCCAATAAAGTCTGTCTCTCCTTATCCATATTATATCATAATAAAATATAGATTTTTTTAAATTCATTTTTTTTATCTTGTTGCTTTACATTCCTTGCAGACATACTTTATTTTATCATGAATGCACACATTTTGTGGACTGCATTCTCTACAAAATTCCTTTCTCCGTTGATGTGCACAAACTCCTCCGCCTCCGCATTCCACACAATAATACTGTTTCTTCCCATGTTCACAATAACCAATCGCACATTGTTTACATCCATATTTATTTTTACCATGTTCACATATATTCTTACCTCCACATTCCTTACACGTCTTTTTTATCCTATTATGCACACAAAACTGACTTCCCCCACAATCCCTACACGTCGTCTTATACTTCCCATGCACACATATCTGACTTCCCCCACATAATTTACATGATACCTTCAATATCCCATGCTCACATACTCCCACCCCACAATCCTTACACTGATGTTTCTGCTTTCCATGCTCGCAATACTTACTTGAACCACAATCCTTACACTGGTACTTTATACGATTATGTTCACATATCCCCTTTCCACCACAATCCTTACATAAACATCTCCTCTTACCATGCTCGCACAGCTTAATCGGTCTCAAAACTTCCATTTGCAGATTTCTTTAAGATGTAAAGTTAAAATCCTTTTAAATCGTTTTGGGGGACGTCCCGTCCCCCATACCCCCCTACAACCCCTGAAGAAGGCGAAGGAGGTGAGGAAGGAGGTGAGGAAGGAGGTGAGGAAGAGGTGAGGAAGAAGTTAGGAAGGAGATGAGGAAGGAGGTGAGGAATAGGTGAAGAATAGGTAAGGAAGGTTTATTTTCTATGTACGCAATATTATTTGGAGTTATTAATTTAAAAAGTTAGTGATTTTTTAAATAAAATAAAATGTTTAATGATAAGCAGATTGCAACAATAATCCAGATAGTCAAGCAGGTGGTAAAACAGGAGGATGTGCATGGAGTTAATATAGTTGGAGACAAGACGATATATGCAAAAGAGGGTTTATATGTAGGAAATTTTAATCCAAATTATGATTTATATGTTCATGGTCGTGGATGTATTGAGGGGGATTTACTGATAAAAGGAAATTTATTTTATGAAAATAATGGTGTAAGTGTTGACCAAAATTATATGGATGTTAAAATAAAGCAGAATAGGGCAAATGGCTTTCGTGTTCGTGATGATATTGGCGCAAAGGGAATTCTCTGGGATAGTCAAGAAGAAGAATTTATAATTGGTCAAGATGCATATTTGGAAGGTGGAGAATTGCGTTTGGCAAAAAATCTTTGTAATCTGCGTTTAAAAAATATTAACTTTAACAATGCTTACTGCAAAAATATTTTATTAGATAGTTGTATTATTGGTACTCAAAATCGCATCACAATTGAAGGTGAACTGATTTTACAAGGAAACCTTAAAATAAAAGGACAAATCGGTGCAATTGGTGAATTGTTAGAAATTAAATCGCAAATTGTTAGTAAAACGATAAGAGTTGAAGGGAGTTTATTTGTGGACAGTGTAGCAGAGATAAGTAAACATTTAACATGTTATGAATTAAAAACGAACAATATAGAATGTGAGGATATATCTGCAAATAATATGAGAATGGAGGGAGAAATGGATATGAAACAAAGTTGCAATATTGGTGGTTATTTAAATGTTAATAAATCAGCTGATTTTAAAAATGGCGTTGAAATAAAAGGAAGCCTATATCTTGGCAATAATCTTATTTTTACTGGTGATAACACTGGAATTGCATTTGCTAAATTATCCACTATTGAAAATGCAAGCGTTGACTATATTGCTGGTAAAAAAGTATCGCAATTAGGTGATATAGTCACAACAGAATGTCAACAAGAATTATCCAATAAATCTTTGGGAACGAATCTGGATGCAAAATATTTTAGAATAAAGAATGTTGACCATCCTGTAGATGCATATGATGTTGCAAATAAAAAGTATGTAGATAATTTTGTAGTTGGTGGCCATATGTTAAAACCTGTTAAAATTACAACTAATAAAAAATTGGCCGCTATCTTTATGGCAAGTTCTTACCAATTAATTGGAGAAAATATGGAAAAATTAATTGTTGATGAAATTGAAACAGATGTTGGTGACAGAATATTGGTTAAAAATCAGAACAATAAAATGGAAAATGGTGTGTATATTGTTGTTGCAAATGGTAATAAAAATCAACAATGGATATTGCAATTGGCGGAAGATTGGTCTGATATTGTTAAAAATAGACCGAAAGTTACACCAATGATTATGTGTAGATATGGCGCAATAAATGGTAAAAAATTGTTTGGGATTAATGTTGTATATTCCGATATTTGGGAAATTATGGAAACAGAACAGTTTGTTAAACAATCTTGGTCAATTTATGAACAATTAATTGCTGAAATAAAAGAAATAAAAAATGAATTAAAAAATTGGAAAGATAATAAAGTACAATGATGGGTGAATTCTTTAGGCCTTGCTGGAAATCTTCAGAAGGTGTACAATGTGATTTTGGCTGCTACAACAAAAAAGAATATGAAAAATTTGTTGGAAAGAAAAAAGATTATGAGGTTGTTGGATATTTCTGCAGCCCATTATTGCCTATTTTTCTTGATAAAATGCGATGTGAAATGGAAGCAATTTCTAAATTTAAAAAATAGATAAAAAATCTGCTTAAAAAAGTTTAACTTATTTAAGCTAAATGACAGATACAATCTCTTATTTGCGTACATTTAGTCGCAAAGTGGATGAAGCAGATGCACGTTTACAGAAATTGGAGGAAGTTATAAGATATGACAAACAAGTGGGATTGGTTATGCGTGGACCAATATTTTATTCAGGAAATTTATATCCAGCGGAAAATTACAAGTCTAATATTGGTAGTCCACAGAATTTTATTAATAATCTTTATTTAAGTGGGAAGATTGTTTATCCAGATGCTTTAGATTTTGGTGTAAACAATGATTTCTGCATTGATAGAATGGGTAAAATCGGGTTCCATTGTAAACATAATTTAGATGGCGTAACAATAAAAGGTTTACCCTCTTTTACAATTCAGAATGCGACTTATTTGGGAGAAAATACATTACTGTTCCAGATTGGTGACGGAACAATGCAAGAATTTGTAAGTAAACAAGATATTCTGCTAATAAATAATATTCCCTACCAAATTGTTTATGTTTCCCGTGATAAATTAACAATTGAATCTTTAGATGGAAGCAATGTACATTTGGAAGTGAATGCAACTTATGATATGAGTGTTTATAATAATTTGCTGGGGATTGTTGGTGCAAAAGATGAACAATTATTGAAGATGAATGCATTTGGTGATATTTTTTACAAGACACAGAATCGCAATGCGGAAATAAATATTGGAGGGAATGTGCATTTTGAGAAGGATGTTTGTGTAAAAAAATTGGCAACAGAAAAATTGGAAGTAGAAAATGCCGAAATTGTAGCAAACTTAAATGCTGAATTTTTGTGTGGCAAAAAAGGCCCATTAAATGGTGACTTAGTATCCACAAAAGATAAGCAACAGTTGTGGAATAAATCATTTGGCGATGAATTAGTTATGCATTACAATCGTATCTTAGATGTTGGTGACCCATTATATGATATGGATGCGGTGAACAAAAGGTATGTGGATAGATATTTATCAGGGATAAAGATTGGAACACCAGTATCATGTGCAAGTGTGGAGAATTTGGATGCAGATTATGAGAAGGGCGAACATTTGTTGCATTTGCGTGCACCAGAGAATTTGAATTCTAATTTATTGCAGAGTGCATTTGATGGATATAATTTGCAAGTTAACGAGAGATGTTTGCTTTTACATCAACATATGGAATGGCAGAATGGGGTGTATTTGGTGGTGAGTGATGGAGTAGAAAGTGGTAGAGTGGTGCTGCAACGAGTTGGAGATTTTAATGAAAAGAAGAGTGTGGAACAATTGAGAGCCTATTATATTTTTGTAAAAAATGGCCAGAAATATGGAAATACTGGAATGGTTTTTGAATATTTGGAAGATTTTGTTTGGAATGAGACGCCAGTGAGATTTAATATTTTTTCCAGAACAGAAAATTATGGGGTTGAACAAGGAATAAAAAAGATTGGGAACAATTTTACATTAAATGTAAATTCTAACCAATTTTCTTTTGTTGACAAAAAATTGCAAATAACTGAAGGTGCAATAACAAATAAATTGCTGGAAAATAGCAGTTTAACAATTGTACCAGATGGTGGCATTGATTTAGAGAAATGTGTGGTTAAATTAGGAGAAAATGTAAAAATTGGACTGAAAATTAACAGAAAACAATTCCAATTTGGTAAAAATGGAGAATTACAGTTAGCCAATTTTAAAATTGGAGAAGATAAAAAATTGGGACCAACTATCCGTGCTACAGGAAGTCTGGAAAACGTTTTCCAACTTGAACCTCCATCCAATTTTGAAGTTGTTATGCAATACAGTGATGATTTCTTAGAAAAAGAACGGGATATGGTGGTACAATATTACATATGTAGTGTGGATGGAAAAGGAAGAGAGACACAAGTGGTAAAAAGTGATGAATTTAATTTTACAGATGATGCAAAAAGTGTTTTTTCTAATTTAGATTGGCAAATTGTTACTGGTTGTGAAGGATATATTGTTTACAGGCGTATAAATACTGTTTACAGTTGCGTGAAGTTAACACAAATGGAAACAACAATGTTGGATGTATTAGTTCCAAGGAGTTTTACAAAGATAGATTGGCGAGCAAGTGATGCACCACCAGAAGTAAATAGAACTGTTGTAGTAATAAATCATTTTGGTAATGAAGATAATTTTATAACAAGTGGGAGTTTAGGCATTGGAACAGTAAAACCAAATGGTTGTTTACATATTGTAGCCAATGAAATTAACAATGAAAAAGTAGGTTTGCAAATAGAAGGCAATGAGAAGACAGTAGAAATGTTAAAATTGCATAGGCGAGGAATGAAAAATGTGGTCATTAAAGGAGAAACTGGAGAAGGAATGTGTAAAATGGAGATGGGAAAAAACATAAAATTTGTGGTTGAAGATGATGGCGTATTATTTTTAGGTAGAGATGATGGAGCAGAAGACAACAATATAAATGAAAGAATTGGAAGTGATGATTATGTTGTACAAGTAACTGATGGAAGTTTATATTGCAATGGTGAAGTAATGGTTGGACAATCATTTGCGACATTTAATAGTAAATTGGGAAATAATGCTGCGATTTTGAAGACAGGTTGTGTAAGTACAAGTATAGGAAATCAGGTAGGATTTATGTGGGAGGGTGAGCAATTAATGGCGGTACCATTTAATGATGGGAATGTGTTAACTAGGAAAAAAGTGCAAGTAAAAAATTTTACAATAGACCATCCTTTATATAAAGAGAAATATTTGGTGCATGCTTGTTTAGAAGGACCAACTGCAGATGTTATGTATAAAGGATATGGACATATTGCGGCAGGAAATGACCAAGTGGATATAGTTTTGCCACAATATTATGAACAATTGGTTGTAGAAGGAAGTGGAGTTTTAACATTGACAATAAAAGGTAGACCAATCGCAAGAATTGGTGGAGAAGTACTAAAAGATAGGATAAGGGTATATTTGGATACAAATTATGGGGAAGATGTTGGATTTTATTGGCAATTAGTTGCAGAGAGAAAAGGGACAAGTTTTGAGGTTGAGCCGAAAAAGGAGGATGTAGAAGTAAAAAGCTGGGGACCATATACATGGATTTAAAATGTGGTATACATTATGAAGAATTGTAAATGTGAATGTTGCCCAAAACCGGTGGAACAACGTTATACAACTCCTCCGATATTAACTGGAAAATGGGAGGAAGTCCAACAAATAATTGGAGATTTAGAAGGTATTGTATATAATATAGACAAGCCTTATGAGGTAAAAACGATGTATACAATAAAACAGAATGGGAAGTTTGTGGAGTTTTATGTGGATATTTTAGGTGAACCAAAATATTATGTATGGGAGAGGACATATGATAAGATGACATCTTTTGATGGTTGGGTGTTAAAAGGTGTAGAAGGAGATGTAAATTTTACGTTAAATGTGAGTAATTTGGATAGGAATAATTATGCGATGGAATTGGAAGGTTCTGGAGAGGAGACAGGAGAATTTAATAATATGAGGAGTGTTTTATTAAAAAGGTTGACGTTTTAATTTAAAATTTTATGGATTATTATGATTTAGATGTATCATAATAGTTTTTTGGAATCTAAAAAATATGCAAAATTACACATTGAAAATCCGACTGAAGTGAACAATCTGGGATTAGCTCCATTTATTGTAGAAGGAACCGGAGTATTCAAGCGGCAATCTTATTTCTTAGGTTCAGTAGTAATTGGTGACAGTGCAAGAACAAAAGAAGGTCAGTTGGTTTACAGAAATGGAGAATTTTTAGGTTGGAACGGTGATCAATGGTTAAGTTTTACGAGGGATAATTTGTGGCAAGATGGGGAAGGTGTACTTTTTGTAGAAGGTCAACGAATTGGAATTAATAAAATAAATCCTAAAAAAAGTTTAGAAGTTGGTGGAGATGTTAGCATTGATAAAAAATTATTTGTTGGAGATTCTCTCCAATCTTCTGGAATTATTTTACAACAATCAACCGGTAAAAAGAAAGAAGGATTTATTAGATTTAATGAAAATAAATTTGAAGGTTATGATGGAGAAAAATGGGTGCAATTTGGTGGCATAAATCCAGAATTGGAAGTTAAAGAAGATGTAAAAGAACCCATTGATTTGACAGCAGTGCAACAGATTGGTTTATTAAATTGTCCACTGCAATTTAAGGGAAATGGCGAAACTTATATGTGGTATGATTGGGAAAAGCAATATTACAATTTAGGAAGGTTGCACAGTGGTAGTTATGAATTGATTAAAAGAGATGATTTATGGATTGGTAATTTGCGTTTAGATGGAAATATACAAATGAACAAGAAAACAATTGTTAATGTAGCAGACCCTCAGAAAAGTGATGAAGTTGCCACCAAAAATTACGTGGATAACGTATGCCAAGGATTGCAAAACTATTTAGTTGTTGACTTTTTATGTTTGCAAGATGATGTTGAAATAACTGAAGATGGAGATTTACTTAAACTTAATCCAACACAAAACCTCGGCAATTGGAAAGAAAATAATATTATTGCCATTCTTAAAAATGAAAGAGCACATATCTGTGAAGTTATTGCCGAAAATACTGTGAAAATTTTACAATGCATCCAATGTCCCGCCAAATTATGCGTGAAAAATGGAAGATATGGTAACAGCGAATACTTCATATTTGATAAA
>JGI10211J14876_10001192_pt1 | contig 11428 bp, 13 predicted proteins | sample Etolagsediment_FD_14876 | JGI IMG/M metagenome (IMG submission 14876)
CCATTATCATCTTCATATATTATACCATTTTCACTATTTGTACAATAATATGTTTTATCATCTATTTCTATTTCTTCTACTTCTTCCTCTTCTTCTTCTTCCTCCTCCTCAACTACTTCTTCCTCTTCTTCTTCTGTTTCAACTTCTTCCTCTTCTTCTTCTTCCCCCTCCTCAACTACTTCTTCCTCTTCTTCTTCTGTTTCAACTTCTTCCTCTTCTTCTTCTACTTCCCCCTCTTCCTCCTCTTCCTCCTCTTCCTCTTCTTCATCTTCTACTTCTTCTTCCTCTTTGTCTGCAATCTGTTCCTCCTCTTCTTCCTCTTTGTCTGCACTCTGTTCCTCCTCTTGTTGTTCTTGATAATCATTTAAACACTTACCACAGATCCAGTGCTCTCCGTCTTCTCCATCATAATCACCTCCTTCACCTTCACAAATTTCACATATATCGTCCCGTTTACATAAATAACATAAATTATGGGGGGCTGAATTATTACATTTACTACATATAAATTCAGCTTCATCATCATCTTCATCATCATCATCTTCATCCCATGGTTCTCGTTCTTTTTCTTTTTTATATGATAAATCGTCTTTATTAGTTTCAAATGTTGGAAAGGTTGGTGATGGAGAATTATTTTCCTCCTCTTCTTCCTCATCATCATCTTGTTCTTCTTCCTCATCATCATCATCATCATCTTCTTCCTCATCATCATCATCATCTTCTTCCTCATCATCATCTTCTTCCTCATCATCATCATCATCTTCTTCCTCATCCTTACTATCATACATATTTAGATCAGATAACACATTTTTTGAACAATCAATAGGATACTCTTTAATTTCTAATTTAATATTATTATTTTCACTAGAATCTTCAAGAGTTTTAATTTGTTGTTTTAAAAATTCATTTTCTTCCATTAATTGCTTAACAATAGGAGTATTCAATATTAAATCCATAATTTTTTTATAAGGTTTGATATGTTCTTTAAATATTTGTTTAGTAATTTCTTTAGCATATTTATCTATATGATTATATAACAATTCTGTATATTTAGAATAAGATACATGATAGTCTAGAGGTTCCATTAAATCGTCGTCCATTATATTGAATATGGAAATATTCGTTTAATATAGTTTAAAAAATATTTAATATATAGATATATGGAAAATATAACAGATGTGTCCATAATAGATATATCAGGTGTAGAAACAGAAGAAATGATAAAAAAGAAGGAAGAAATGATGAAAAAGAGAGAAGAAATGATGAAAAAGAGAGATGAAATGATAGAAAAGCGAAAAGAATATATAGAAAAAAGAAAAATAGAAATAATAAACGCAGCTATAAGACAAACAGATTATAGTTATGAAATAGCTGAAAAAAAACTAATAGATTGTAGTTTTAATATTCAAAAAGTATTAGAAGAATATCATGGGATACCTCCTAAGAAAGAAGAAAATAAGACAGTAAATCAAGCAATTTATGGTGAAATACGAAATCTAATGGATACAGGAGCAAAATCATTTAGAATGCAACAAGAGAGAATGGAATATATAAAAAAAATGAAGGAAATGCAAGAAGCAGCTAAAAATAATAAAAATTAATTATAATTAATTATAAAATTAATTTTTATTAATGCCTAGATTATCTAAAATAGAAGGTTTTTTAGAAGACGTTTTACGCTTTAATTTAAATTGAGAATTATTTGGAATAATTTTTTGATTTAATAAAAAATCAGAATTATCTTCATACAACTCAGGGAAAACATGAGTTAATGGTTTATCAACAACTAATAACAATTGTTCATTATTAAATAATTGTCTATATTGTTGAATAGTAAGATTTCCATAATACTTATCTAATAAATAATATGGATTAGGTGCAGGTTTAATATTTTTTTCATAATTATAAATTTTACCATAAATATTATTTAATAATTGATATCTTTCAAATTTAATAGAAGAATCTATTCTTTCTTCCATTAAAAACGCTGTAGCACATTCAGGACTACAAAAACATCCATATACTTCATAAGTATTTTTCACTTCGTGTTTGGGAATAAAAATAGGTGGATTATCAAAATCATGAGAGCACCAAAAACATGCAGCTCTTTTATCAGAAATGTTATTTTTGTGTAGATTTAATTTTAAAGAAGATAGTTTTTTCCAAATTTGCTTTATAGATTGTTTTTCATCTGTATTTTCAAAATCATCATCATCGTCATCATTATCATCATTTTCTTCAGAATGATCACTTTTATCAAAAACAAATGCATTTAGTTTATTTTGAAAATCATAAGATTGAATATTATCAATATTATTTTGATAAGTGGTATTATTATTTAAATCACTTAAATAACACTTTAAATGTAAAATAATATTAGGTTCAACAAATTTCGGCGGTTCTAAATTAACAGCTGGTTGAATAATCTTACCACCTTTTGGTTTACGTCCGCGTTTTTTTGGTGCAGGTTTATCATTTGTAACAGTTTCTTGGACATCAATAACAACATTTGGTTGTTTTTTCTTTCTACCACGTTTTTTTTCCGTTGAAGTTGAAGTTGACATTACTTTATACAAATAATTCAAAATATAATTTAAATGGTTTTTAAATATATTTTTGCATAAATAATTTTTATCATCAAATAAGCAGAAATAAAGTATAGAAATACATAATTTATAAAATTTGGGGATATTAAACAGAATCTTTAATATTAAAATAATATGGTTCAATTTCTTTCCATACTTGTGCAACTTTATCTTGCATTTTAGGTGATGGCATATAAGGGTGCCATAATATTAAATTTTTATTATATGTGCGATGGATGTGTGAAAAGCTAACATATCCTACTTTCACCCCATTTTTGAGAAGTATTTTATGAATAAATAACGGATCATTTTTTATATTTTTTTCAATATCTATAGCTGAATCAAATATATATTCATTCATAATGATTTGATCATCATTTGTCATTTTTGGATGCAATTTTTTAAAATCGATCATTTGATCAAAAAAATGATGATTTTTTTCTGAATATTTCATATAAAAAAATCCAAAGCATAAAACAAATCCATATTTTTGTACAAGATGAGTTGGATGACCTAATGCAGTATGACCAATAAGATCACAATCTATATTTTTATCATTAATTAATGATATAATATTTTTAATCCAAAAACAATCAGCATCAGTATAAATAATATTTTTCTTTAATTGCTTATATAATTGATTCATAACATTTAATCTAACACACATGAATTCACCTATACCTAGTTTTTTTAAATCAAATTCATATAAAATAGATTTAATATTATTATCAATACAATATTGATGTATTTGTTTATCGAGAGATATAACTAATAAATTATCCATTTTTAAATTTTGATAAAAAAAATGAAAAAATTTAAATACAGGTAAATAAACAAAATCAATAAAAGTAACAACGACTGTATCTTCAGAAAAAGAATAATTAATATCCATTAAAATATTAATTATATAAAAATAAAAGTAGTAATCCGCATTAAATTAGAAAGGTAATGTAAAAGAATAAAAATAATCCATTAAAGTTTTTGGCAACAACATCAATTAAATTATATATAATATTTTTGGTTTTATAGTCAAACATATATGCTATACCATATATACTCCATACAGTCATATTTATCCAAAAGAAATATTTATTAACATCATTATTTCCTACAAATTCCTCATAAATAGTATAAAAACAATAGCCAAAAAACAAGAATCCTATAATTAAAGCACTAATTTTAGAAATATGCTTCAATTCACCCAATAATCCAAAAATGATCATTCCTGCATTAGCTAATAATATTTTGATAATAGCATCTTTTTTCTTATTATATACATTATTAACATTCACCTCTTCTACATCTTTGAAATTATTATAATAAAAGAACATAACAAAAGAAAATAACATAGTAGGTGTTGTAATAAACCAATCTAAATATCTTACAGGCGTGACTTCATATTTAATATTTACTAAATTTCGGATAAGCCATATGTAAAACATAAATTCAATAAACTGTACAATTGTTTCTAAAATTAATATTTCATTTAATATTATATGTTTGTCATCAATTGGTTTAAAAATAGTAAATAAACAAATTATTCCTATAATTAATTGCATTATAAGAGAAAATTTTGCTGAATCATAAATAGTATACTTCATTATATACTATTTATGTAAAAAAAAAATTTAAGAAATTCTACTAGATTTAATATCACAACAAACAACATAAATTGAATTGGCTGTAACAATAATATATTCAGTTTCTACCTTGTAAATTTTACTAATAGGACTGGTATATTCGTCTTCAGACTTAACTAATAACTTCTCCTCATTCTCTTTGACACCAATAATAACTGTTTTATCTAATGATTGGGTCCAGTAATCTAATAAAATAGGCTTATCTTCAACAACTGCTAGTTTAGATGCATGTTGTAAACACAACTGTGATGGCATTCTATAATTTGAATCTTCAGAACTCATTATATAATAATCTATTTATTTTCTTTAAATACTTATTGCGATAAAAAATATAATTAAGTATAATAATCTAGAAATAAATATAAATAAAAAGTATATGAAAAATTTTGTATTAATAAATACAGATAATTATCATGACGATTTAAAATATAGTTTAAATGAAATATTCATTAAATATATTTGTTTAATACACGAATATATAGATATTTTTAAAGAAAATATATATATTCAAAAAAATCATTATTTAAAATATATATTTATCAAAGGTATTAATAACATCAACTATATATTTTCATATTTATTATTATATACTCAGAATTTAGAATTAACAGTACATCATACTCAAAAAGCTATATTATATTATATTGAATTTATTGGACAAATTGGTGATGAAAATCACGGATTTTTAAAATTAACTTCCAAAGATGCAATTTTATTTGTTTATAAAAAAACTATTTATCAAATTAATGATGACTTCCGCATGAAATTCAATCAAAAAAAACAATCAAAAGAATTATTTAATAACGTTTCTTTATTAATTGATATTTATAACAAATCATTAAACGCATCTATTGAACAAAAAGGCTCTCTATTTACATGTGAATATATCAAAGACTTTTATAATGAAATCATTACTAAAAATTATAAATTAGTTGAAAATTTAGTACAATTTGAACATATTTGTAAAAATAATTATTTAACAATCAATCATAAATTAAAAAATATCAATCATGTTATTGATATTATAAATATTATTAATCTAGAACATATTAACAATAAATTTATTTTACTTGTTCAACATATTCTTAAAAAAAGTTTAAAAAAAGACATTAATATTGACAATTTAAAAAAAAGAATGAATGATGAAACATTCAAACAATTATTAGATCAATCATTATTAAAATCGGTTAATTATTTAATTAACTAACACTTCTATAATTTTCTTTCTTATTTTCCTTTTTCTATTTTTATTTTGAATAGGTAATTGATTCTCGTCTATAGTTGACTTTATGTCCATATATTCTACTTCCAATATATTCTTTACAAACTCGTATATTTCTGACAATATATCTTCAGTACATTTACCCACTATTAAAACGCTTCCTGTTCTAAAAATCATAAAGGATATCTCCATATAATCTTTATGTATTGGTTGTTGTCCATTTTGTTCTTTGCACGATATATCATAATAAAACTTGCACTGGATACCTGGATATGAACATGCATCATAATTACTGTTAATTCTATATTTATATTTTAAAATATCATGCAACTTATCTCTATTTATATAATATCCACAAGTAAAATTAGAATTTATCAATACTGTTTCATTAGATAAACTATATGATAAATCTTCTACACCTAAACATGGTTTTAATATATCAATCAAATTATCCAATACTTTTACTAATAACTCATCCGATTGAATTCCCGGTATTTCCAATTTTCCTGTATTAAACACTTTTACATGCATTTCTTTAAACATATCATTATCATATATTCTTAATATTAATACAAAACAATTGAAAAACGCTCTCTTTTTTTTACTCCTATAGCTTAAAATATCCTTCTTTGAAATCCCTACACTAATTTTTCTTTGATCTTTAAATTTAATTCTTCCTTCAGGATTATCTATATGTTCTATTATTTGTTCATCATAATATTTCTCTTTTGTTAATTTTTTTTCTATTTCTTCTAGTTCTGTTGGTGAAGTAGAAGAATATTTAATTTGTTTTTTTAATACACCTACTTTAGGATTTGCATATTCCAAAATTGGAATTTTCCAAAATACTTCCTTTATATTTATATCACTTATATTCAAATACGAAATCATGGTTTTTGTTGAAATATATATAGGAGAACATTTAGGATTATTTGTACATTCATGTAATTTAGTTGATGGTTCTATATTATTCAACACATCTATATCTCCTCCTTGTAAAAATGTCTCCCAATCGTCTTCTATATTATTTAAGTCTAAATCCATTTAAATAAATATAATGCCTTCTTTTTATATTATTCTTTAAATTGTTTTTTTACTTCAATTATTTTCTTTATTTATAATAAATAAATGCCCGGCTTGATGCATGAAAGATCAATTCCTATTCAAATTAAAAAAACTTCTTCTTCTGAAAAAGTTAACGAATTAAGTTTAAATACTAGCTTTTTTGACCCATCTAAGATGTCACCACCAAATAATTTTATGGAAAAATTACAACTCAGAATGGACAATTATTATTCGCCTACTGAAAAAAAATCCTTTAAGTTTAAGACGGTCAAGCCTATCAAATAATCTATTTTTAAGTCTTGTACATGTAATATATGCTCACAAAAATTCAAAAAATCTTCTGATATCATTTCTGAATTATTTCTTATAATATAATTTAAATAATTTTTAATTATATTTTTCTTCTCGATATTAAATTCATAACTTATTAATGATATTTCATCATGTACTTTTTTTAATTTATCACTCTTTATTATATTTGTTAATTCATCCCATTTTGCATTTTCTATTAATTTTATTTCTAATTTATTATTTTGATTGGATTGCATATAATTTATCATACTTCTTATATCTGAATTAAACTGCTTTTGAATTGCACCCAAATTATTTTTTGAAAAATTCAAATTTTCACTTTTATTTATATTATCTAAAAAATTTATTATTTCTTTCTCCGGTAGTTGATTAAAACGCAATCTTACAAATTCATTTTGTAATGCTTCATCTATTCTACTTATATAATTACATATTAAACAAAATCTTACATTCGAATTATATGCTTGCAACAAATATCTTAATGCCATTTGAGCATTTTTTGTCATATAATCTACTTCATCTAATATTACAAACTTCATTTCATTATCAAATAAATTCTTTGAACTTACAAAACTATTTATTTGATTTCTTATTATATCAATTCCTCTCTCATCTGATGCATTCAAATGTATACAGGAATTTGTATATTCTTTCCCATGATACTTTTTTATCAAATTTATTATACTTGTCGTTTTTCCTGTACCAGGAGGACCATAAAATAATAAATTTGGAAAATATTTCTCTTTTATTATATTATTTAACAATTCTTTATTTATAGGATCTAGTACTATTTCTTCAAATTTAGTTGGTCTATATTTCTCTACCCAAGGTGTATAATCATTCATATATACCTTTTAATTTATTATTTAAATAAAATTGATTACAAATATTTAATTAAAAACATCTATATATATAATATTACATGAATTCATTAAATCTCATTATTGGTCCTATGTATGCTGGTAAAACCAGTCATCTTATTAATAAATATAAACGAACTACATCTAAAAATTTGAAATGTGTCATCATTAAACATTCTTCTGATGATCGATATAATCAAGATAAAATTTGTACTCATGACCAAACTGAATTAGATTGTTATAAATTTAAGTATATTAGTGAAATTATCAAGCAGTTAAAATCTGACACAGAATTTAATAAAAATGAAGTTCTATTTATTGATGAATCTCAATTCTTTCATGATTTACATTTGGTTACAGATATTGTTGAAAAATACAATAAAACTGTTTATGTTTATGGTTTAAATGGTGATTTTAAAAGACAACTTTTTGGCAAAATTCACGAGCTTATTCCCTTTTGCGATACTATTACAAAGCTCCATGGGAAATGTCAATTTTGTCAAAATGATTCTTTATTTAGTCATCGAATTACACAAAACTCGAATCAAGTTCTTATAGGATCTGTATCTGATTATGTCCCATTATGTCGAGCTTGTTATAATAAAAATAATAAATAAATATATATATGAACGTACTTGTTTTATTTTTAATTTTAACACTATTTGATATACTTGCCGAATATTTTTTACAAAAAGGGGCTTTATCTAAACATGGGTTTAAAGATCTTAATTACATTTTGGGTATTTTCTTTATTATTGTTGCATTCTCTATTTATTTTTATATTTTAAGAGCTGGTCATCATATTGGTGTATCACATGCATTACATCATGGATTAAGTATTGCAATTATAGCCATTTTATCATCTTTATTTTTTGAAAATAAATTTACATATTTGGAAATTTTTGCAATAATCTGTATTATTTTGGGTATTACTATATTAAGTTTTGGTGAATCACATTCACTAGGTAAACATAAACATTAATGTATATTAATTTAAATACTATTTATTAATTAAATTAATGTTAATTAACTATTTTATTAAAGATAAAATAGAGTTTCGTGAAATAGAAAATTATAGTAATATTGGTTTATTAATATTTTCTATTGCTGTAGTTGCTAATGATGTATTTAATTATGATTATAATTTTTGTACACATTCATTAACTTTATATGCATTTTGTGATTTGTTATTTACGCCATTCAATAAATTAGATATGATTTTTCATCATATATTATGTTTATCATTTTGGTATTATATATTTTTTTATAATGTTGATCTTTACACCAATTATTTTTCTACAAAAATGATGTTTAGAACTGAAATAAGTAGTATATTTTTATCTTTATCATCATTAATTAATAATACAAATATTATTCCACATTCATTTGGTATAAAAAATATAGTAATTGCAATAATTTATTCTTTATTTATTATTACTTTTTTTAAATATCGCATTTATGATTTTTACAATTATGTTATTAATTTTCCTTTATTTTATGATTGTCTTGCATTAGATAATTCGAAAAATTTACAAATATGTGACTCTATAAATTGTAATTTATATTTATGTCAAAATAATACATTAAATGGTGTAAATATAATACAAACTATTTATCATTATACAGTTACTTCATTATTATTTGTATTAAATCTTTATTGGTTAACCATAATGGTAAAAATTCTTTTTAAAAGATTAAGAGGGTTATTTACTTTTATAACTGCAGAATATTATTTGCAATATTCATATTTTATTTGTTTATTTACAACTATTGCTGGATATACTATTTATGCTTCTGAGTTTCAAAAATTATATTATAATACATTTATTATTATTGATGTCACTATTAATTTATTATTAAGTATAACTAGTTATAATTTTCACAATTATTTATATAAAAATTTAAGTAAAAAATATAATTTTAATCTGATTAATTATGAATATTTCAAGTTTTTATTTCTTGATTTAATTGCTATTCAATTACGAGCGGTTTCTCAAGTATATGTTCATTTAAATATGCATAATATGTTTGATAAATATTATTATTTATTTCATATTTCTTGTACATTTTCAATTTTAATTTTAACATATATCGCATATATTTTTTATAATGTATACAATTCAAAATTATATGTTACATATGAAGATATGTATAGTAGAGAATTAAGTGTTCCTTTATTAAAGCAATTAGATAGTTTATATGGAGTAAATCCATTTTTATGTATATTGTTGTCAACAATTGGTGTCTTTTATTCTCATTATGCAACCCAAACTTATTTAATATCTATAATTTTAGCTTATATTGTTTTTATGAGGCCTTTTTATGAGTTAAATCATTTATTTGTTCATATAGGTATGTCTATAGTTAATTATTGTTTAGTATTGAATAATGTAAGTGAAAATATTAAAGAAAAATAATTAAATTTCTATTACATGATGTAAATAGATATTTAATAGATATTATTTGATATATTTATTTTGTTCTTTTATTTGTGTATTTAAATATGTAGCATTACATATTCCTTTTAATATTTTATTTTGTTCCTTGGGGTCTCGATCAGATAATTGTAGAGCTTGACCGACAAGCGATGTCATAAGAATTTGTAAATGATCTTTAGTTTCCCAACCATCATTAGCATCTTGCCATTTGCTTATGTTGGCTCTTTGTTTAACAGCTAACTTTGAAACACCTGTTTTAATAATTTGTTGATTATCATCTCTCTCCCAAACATCATTATCTTTTACATACATTACCTTGCGTTTTGGATCTGTACAGTGGATCGGACGTTTATATATATCCATAGTATTTAATCCTGTTACAAACATATGTGTTAGGCTATGTGTTAAACCATTTACACGTGTATCATCTAATACTTCGGCAGTTATTGGTAATGAATCTATAAAATCAGTTAAATTCATAGCATCTTTACATTTTTCGTTTAGAAACATCGAGATATTAAATTGATTATTATTTATTGTATTATGGCTATTTGTAGTAATATTATTGCCTTGAATATGTGGTACAATTTCCAATAAAGATTTCTGCAATTCTTGGTTTTGACTTATCAAGGTCTTTATTATATCTTTTACTTCACCATTTATCTCTTCATTATCTTTTTTACTAGTTAATGTAGAGCAATATTTGCCATAATTGGTCAACTCTTGGTCTTCATCTTCAAGGCATATTTTTTTGTGTTTAAATAATCCTTGACGATATTTAAATATTCTACCGCAAATACATGCATAACCTTCGTTCATGTTATTATCTGTATTATGTAGGGACTTTATTGTAGTATCAGTTTTGTCCTCTTTTTTGACCTTGGTTTCTACATTATTCATTTGGGGACTTTTTGAGTAAATTGGGGATTTTCTCCCCATTTTCGTCATCCAAGCGTCATCCTTGGTATGTTTTCTAGTAGACAAATGTTTACTGAAGTCTTTTTTGTTCCTACATCCATAGTTGCATTTTTCACAGAAAAATTTCATGGGGATTTTTGGGGACTTTTTGTCATCCAGCGTCATCCTATGTCTTAGTATGAGAAAATGATCCTAAATGATTTATCAAAATACTTTAAAATTTATCGTCACATTTTTTTGCATAAAAATTTCTGTGTTGTGACGATCATCGTCACAAACCTTCAAAAATAGGTGTTTTTTTCACGTTTTCCAAACTTTATTCCATATTTGAAAAATGGACATAAAAAAGGCATGTCCAAAATTGAAAAGTCAAAAAAACTTTTGAAAT
>JGI10211J14876_10001193_pt1 | contig 11426 bp, 12 predicted proteins | sample Etolagsediment_FD_14876 | JGI IMG/M metagenome (IMG submission 14876)
CCTGATGGCCCTGAGGCACTTCAATATACGATTGAATGATGACTTTGTAGCGACTTAAACCAAAAAAGCCCTGACAATATACTCAGGGCTTTTTTTTGTCTATTAAAAGAACAATCTATTGATGTGACTTAAATGAACAAATTAGACTAAACTAAGCTGCTGCTAAGAAAAAAGTAAGTGAGGTTTTAATCCACTATTCGCTTTTATTCTTTTGTTGCACAGCCTCATCTTCAACGGTATCTTGCTGGTCTTTACTCTGTGACTGCTGAGAACGAATGTCTTCTGGATATTCATCATCCATAAAGATACGATTGGCTGCACCATCCATATCATCAAACTGCCCACTTTTAGCCATCCAGATAAAGACCACCACAACCAAAAAGCCAAATATTAGCATCATCGGTATTAACGCGTAAATTACATCCATTATTCACCCTCTCTCGCGCGTTGTTCCATCGCTTTCTTGCTAAAGAAGCTACGAATTCTTGCGGCATTTCCAATGACCACTAAACTACTTAAAGGCATAGTTATTGCCGCAATTAGGGGGGTTAGTAACCCGGACATAGCCAAAGGCACCATAATGATATTATATGCAATCGAACTGGCTATATTCTGCTTAACTGTTCTTAATGTACGCTCAGAAAGCTCAACAGCGGTAGACACCGCTAAAATATGATCATTAATTAAAACAATATCGGCACTGTCCATCGATACGTCTGTACCCGAGCCTAAGGCAATCCCCACATCAGCACGAACTAGAGCAGGTGCATCGTTAACCCCATCCCCTACCATAGCAACCTGTTGGCCAGTACTTTGTAAATCACGAATAACCTGATTCTTATCTTCAGGTAAAACCTCTGCAATCACTTGCATACCGCCTAAGCGTTCTGCAACCTGATTAGCAACAATCGCTTGGTCGCCACTAAGTAACGTCACCTGCTTACCCTTAGCTTTTAGACGACGAATTAAAGTCTTGGCTTCAGGACGAATTTCGTCCTCTAAAAAGACCACACCTTGTATTTGGTTATTTTTAGAAATCCAAATTGCTGTTTTAGCTTCAGCCGCACGAAGCTTCGATAGTTCAAGTAACTCATCAGGAAGTGAGATGTTTTGAAGTTGTAACCATTTTGCCGTTCCAATATTAAAGAAATCTTCACCAATATAAGCCGTAACGCCTTTACCTGGAAAGGCTTTAAAATGCTTAATTTCCAGCCAACTGCTGGCCGATAAGCTATACGTTTCTTTAACAGACTCTGTGACTGCTAAACCTAAGCTGTGTTCAGACTTACTCTCGATACTGGCCGCTTGTATAAAAATTTCTTTTTCATCTACACCTTCGATCCAAGCAGAGTCGACAACCTTCATCTCGCCCTTAGTCAAGGTACCGGTCTTATCGAAAACAAAGTGCTCCACCTTATTAAGTGTTTCTAGTACTGCACCATTTTTAACCAAAATGCCATGCCGTGCTGAAACCCCTGAGGCAACGGCAATCGCCATTGGCGTTGCCAAACCAAAGGCACAGGGGCAAGTAATAATTAAGACTGCTGTACCCGTCATAATTGCAAATTCAATACCTGCATTGAAGAACCAATAAACAAAACTGGCAACAGCCAATGTAATGGTTACAGTTACAAACCAAGGCATGATTTTGTCTGCTGTACACTGGATAGGTGCCTTAGAGCCTTGTGCTTCTTCTACTAAATGAACGATTTTACCTAATTTTGTGTCTTGTAAAATAGCACTGACTTGCACCGTTAATGAACCGTCTACATTAATGGTTCCAGCGGAAACCGAATCCCCTTCTGACTTGCTGATCTCTCTTGATTCACCACTGAGCATCGCTTCATTCACCATGCTCTGCCCTTCTAAAACAATTCCGTCTACAGGGAATTTATCGCCGGGTTTAACCAAAATATGTGATCCCTTTAACAGGGTCCGAACCGGAACGATATGCGGCTCTCCAGACTGAAGTTGGCGGGCAACTTTAGGCTGTAAATCCATTAAACGACGAGAGGCATCGATCGCCTTATTTTTAGAAATTGCTTCTAGATAACGTCCAATAAGTAACAAGAACATAAAATCAATTAAGGTATCAAAATAGACATCACCTAATGATTCTGGATGCATCGTAACCCAAGTGGAATAGGCAAAAGTCGTCAACATGCCAAGACTGATTGAGACATCCATTCCGACTGTTTTTGACCTAATTGAGGTCCAAGCGCCCTTTAAAAAAGGTTGGCCAGAGTATGCGAGGGTAGCTGAAGCAATAATAAATTCAAGCCAATGAAAATAACTACGAAACTCTTGGTCTTCAGCAGCACCTGAGTAAAGTGCCACTGAAAACCACATGACATTCATCATTGCAAATCCAGCAAAACCTAATCGATATAAAAGGTCTCGGTTGGCTTTACGGTATGCTTGTTCACTGGCAGAGGCATCATAAGGTGTGGCATCGTAACCAATTGAATTGAGCTTTTTGATAATCTCGGATAACTTAACAACGTTGTTATCCCAACGTACTTTGATTTGCTTATTCGTAAAGTTAACCGACGTTAACTGAATGCCTTCCATTTTGGCCATCGTATGCTCAATTAACCAAACACAGGCAGCACAATGAATCGCTTCGGACATTAAGGTAATTTCGCGACGATCACCCAAGTCACCAACAAATTGTGATTGAACTTCATCATAGTCATAGAACTCAATATCACGATTAGGCGGAGGGGGGGGAGATAGCAACTCACCGTCTGGAGTGCGCTGATAGAAACTTTGCATGCCTGCTTCGTAAATCACTTCACAAACAGAAGCACAACCATGACAACAGAACTTCTGCTCTTCGCCATTTATCGGTTTTAGAATCAAATCCCCTTCGGGGATAGCTTGTCCACAATGAAAGCAGCTATTCAACATCATCTACTTTGGATCTTTAACCATAATACTACGGCCAACATTGTAGCGAAGATCACCTTTGTTAATCTCAACAATAATATCCCACTTACCTTTTACATTTAAGGCAAATTCTGTCTCATAGTAACCGGTAACACCGTTGTTTACTAAAACCTGCTCACCATCGAGTGCTTTAGATGAAGGTCGATAATAATACAAGATAGCACTGTCCACATCAAAGGCACGACCCTCTTTATCAAGTACTTGTAAAGAAACTTTCTCGGCCTTCCCTTCACTGAGTACCGGTAGATCAATTTTAAGCTCCCAGCCTAATTCTTCCATCTGTTTGCGTTCCGCAAGGATGGCATCCATATTTTTACCCTTTTCATAGAAGTCATCAATCACTAATCCTGGGTTGGTAACAATAGCCATACTAACCATAAAAAAGTTTACTGACAATACGATAAGCAATATCGTAAACCAAGCAACCACAAATGGGTTCTTCCAAGCAACACTCCAGTCACGTGTATCTTTCTTAGCCTGAGACATGCAGGATTCTCCTAAAAATAAAAAAGCCCTTAAAAAAGGGCTTTTATTATACCGTAAGAAACGGCTATAAGATAACCATCTGCAAGCAGATGGAACAACATTAATCTATCTCGGACGAGGACCTATAAAAGTCGCCTCATACTCCTGTACGATCGATGGGTTATTTAAATCAATAACCTTAATCGTGAGAGGTGTATTAACCTCTTCAAGTAATTTTTTTGGTACCTGAACAAATAAGTCTGTTGCACCCACATTACCTGCTGGAATATCCAAAGCTTTACGGTCGACCTCATAGGTCATTCCCTCAATACCATACACGCTCACCTGGGCTTGCATCGTCTGATTACTTTTATTAACAACCTTAATTACCCATTTATTTTGGATTGTTCCATCACTCATCTGTACAAACAAAGGTGCACGTTCATGCAACGCTTTAACATCAATGGGTGACATAGTTAACAGTCCCCACAGAATCATTGCCCCTGCAAACCCCATAATTCCAGTATAAACAAGTACACGTGGACGACGCCAAATTGGGGGTAGAGCTTTACCGCCAAACTCAGCTAATGACGCATAACGAATCAGCCCTCTTGGTTTTTTAATCTTATCCATTACAGAATCACATGCATCGATACAGATTCCGCAAGTGATACAACCAAATTGCTGACCTTTACGAATATCCACCCCAGTAGGGCAAACCGCGACACAAAGGTTACAGTCAATACAATCACCTAAGTCAGGGGCTTCTTCGCCTGGCTTAACACGCTTAATTCTGCCTCGAGGCTCACCACGATCCAAATCATAGGTTGGAACAACTGTTTCGGTATCGTACATCGCACCCTGGATACGTGCATAAGGGCAAAATCCAATACAAACTTGTTCACGTAATATGCCTGCAAAAAAGTAGGTTGCTAAACCAAGCACTAAAATTACAGTCGTTTCTGTTCCACCCCATTCAAATGCGAACAAACGTGCCCACAAATCAAAAGCATCAGTAAAATAGGCTACAAAACTGAAAGAAGTGGCCAAACCCAGTACCAGCCAAATTAAATGCTTAGGTACCTTTTTCTTTAGCTTGTCAAAACTCATCGGTGCTGCATCAAGCTTAATTCTTTTATTAGGCTGACCTTCTATCTTCTCCTCTATCCATGTAAAAACATCGACCCAGACCGTGTGAAAACAGGCGTAACCACACCACATTCGACCAGCAATCGCCGTGGTTGCCGCTAAAGCAAGAGAGAAAAACAACAAAATCATTGCAAGAACCCAGATATCTTGTGGCAAGATTGTTAAACCAAAGATATGAAACTGTCGGTTTGGCAAGTCAAAAAGCAGAGCCTGGTGACCATCCCAACGTAAGTAAGGACCTAAGAATAAAGCAATCCACATTGAGCCTATGATCCACTTTGCCTTTCTGAAAAACCCCGGAATACGCTTAGCGTGAACCGTGCCACCCGTATGAACGGGCAAGATTTCTACACCAATATTCTGTAGGTTTTTGTTACTTGTATCCATATCATCGAGTGCTGAGCCTGTGCGGCCATCGTCACGATACAGATCTTTGTTATCTTGAGACATAAAGCGATCCTTGCATTACGTTAATTAATTATTCGAGCATTCTATAAAATTAACTTGGGAGTGTATAAGTAAATATTTTTATCTAGTGCTATAAACAAAAATAGGCCCGCTAAAAGCAGACCTATTTTTATTTACAGATGTATCTTATTTTTTTTCTTCGGCATTTTCATCGGCCTCAAGGCCTTCGATACCACGTGTTGCTTTCCATGCAAAACCAATCAGTGAAACAATTGATAGAACAAGTGCACCAATTGAGATCCACAATACGAAATCATTATTTAATTCGTTCATAACTTACTCCAATAACTTGATTTATATCAAGTTTGCTTATTCCTAAAGGTAAAAAGGGAGAACATTATGCTCTCCCTTAACTTTAATAACATCGTTATAAATATACAACCGTCATTTACTGACCGCCACCAAGAGCATGTACATATATCGTTAGACGTTTAATATTAACTTCCGCATTTGGAAGACGTTCATTGAACGCCGGCATCACTGCTTTTTGCGTGCCTTCTAAATATTCTCCGTCCTTCTTAACATTCACACCTTTAGCAATAACGTTATAAATAGTCTCTCTATCAGAACCAAAACGCCAAATTTGGTCTGTTAAGTTTGCTGCACCTGTGTAAGCCAATGGCTTACCTACAGGTCCGTGACAAGCTAAGCACATTCCTTTGGCATAGACTGCTTTACCTGCCGCATAAGCTGGTTCATTTGCAGTACCTTCTGCAAGAGCAACAACGTAGTCCGTTACGTCATTCATCTCTTTCTCAGTTAGGTTACCCATCAAACCTTTAGCAGGCATGTTACCTATTCGTCCGTTAATTAACGATGCTTCAATTTGCTTCGCTTTACCACCAAACAACCAATCATCATCAGCTAACACAGGGAAGTTAGGGTTACCTTGACCACCAGCGCCATGACAAGCCGCACAGTAGTCACCAAACAACTGTTTAGACGTTGCGACAGCGTACGCTTTTAAATCTTCATCTTGAAGAATCTCATCAACTGACATAGAAGCTAACTTCTCTTCTTTATCTGCAAACTTAGATGCACGCCAATCTCTCAAAACAGTGAAGTCTTCGTGATACTCTTCAACTTGAGTCCAGCCAGCCATACCCTTCGTAAACTCGCCTGTACCATCCGTAAGTGGAATCGTAGGGTAGTAAAGTGTATAGAAAACAATCGTTATAAATCCAGCGTAAAAAGACAGCATCCACCACAGCGGAGGTGGGTTATCTAATTCACGTAGGTCTTCATCCCAAATATGACCAGTATTACCTTCATCTGGCCATGGATTATGTTGTGACATAGTTATTCTCCTCAGAATAATTATTAATCATCTTTCAATATCTTATATTTTTCGGCTTCCATCTCTTTACGTTTACTTGGTCTTAATGCCAAGGCAAACGTAATCAACATACCCAAAAATACTAAAACAGTGACGATCAAACCAGCCCAGTCCTGGCCCGTCATAGACGCCCAGTCAGTGCTGAAATATTTTTCAAACATGCTCACGGTTATTGACGATAGGTTTTGCTGTCATCCAGCTTAACCATCGTTCCAAGCACTTGTAAATAAGCAACCATTGCATCCATTTCTGAATGACCTTTAATCGCTTCATTTGCATTTGCAATTTCTTCATCTGTATATGGAACACCCAGTGTGCGCATTACAGATAAACGAACCGTCATATCACGATCAGTACCAAAGAAATCTTTCTCGATGCTGTTTTCTGCTAACCAAGGGTAAGCAGGCATTACAGACTCAGGAACCATATCTTGTGGTCGCATCAAGTGCATTACATGCCACTCGTCAGAGTATTTACCACCTAAGCGAGCCATATCTGGACCAGTACGCTTAGAACCCCATTGCATTGGGTGGTCATACATAGATTCAGTCGCTAGTGAATAGTGACCATAACGTTCACGCTCATCACGGAACGGGCGAATCATCTGAGAGTGACAAATGTAACAACCTTCACGAAGGTACAAATCACGACCAGCAAGCTCTAGAGGAGTATACGGACGTACACCATCACCAGCTTTCCAATCTGCGACAACCCACTTGCCATTTTTATCTTCTTTATACAATGCTTTTTCAGAGACGATCTTACCATCCACTTCTGTGAAGGTACGTTCCCAAACTAACTCTGGAAACTTCTCGTTCTTAGCATTTCCGTATTTATCTGTTTGTTCAGTGTAATCCACTGCGGACTTGAGATAAAACAACGGAATAATTTCTACAATACCAGCAATCGAAACTGCTAATGCAGTTGCTAGGAATAGGGCGAAGATATTTCGCTCCATACCATCCTGGATGTTTTTTGGTTCTTGATTATCTGCCATGAGTTTGTGCTCCTCAACTCATTAGTTTCAGTTTAGGCATTGGGCGAGCCAACACCTATCATGATTCTTTTATTTATGCGTGTGCAGCTGCACCAGTTGTCGCTTTAGCGTTTGCCATACGAATAGTCATCACTATGTTGTACAACATGATCGCTGCACCCGTGAAGAATAATAGACCACCTAAAGCGCGCATTGCATAGTAAGGATGCATTGCAGAAACTGACTCAGCAAATGTATAAGCTAGAGTACCGTATTCATCGTACGCTCTCCACATAAGACCCTGCATGATTCCTGATACCCACATCGCAACGATGTAGAACACAGTACCAATAGTAGCAAGCCAGAAGTGGAAGTTAATTAACGACATTGAATACATCTCAGTTTTCCATAGTTTCATTACCATGTGGTAAATCGCACCAATAGAAACCATCGCAACCCAACCTAACGCACCAGAGTGAACGTGACCAACTGTCCAATCCGTATAGTGAGAAAGTGCGTTTACTGTTTTCGCTGCCATTACAGGCCCTTCAAACGTAGACATTGCGTAGAATGCTAGAGAGATAATCAAGAAACGTAAGATGTAATCTGTACGAAGTCTATCCCACGCTCCTGAAAGCGTTAGCATACCGTTTAATGCACCACCCCATGAAGGAATGATCATCGCTAGTGAAATTACTGCTCCAAGCGAACCTGTCCAATCTGGAAGGGCTGTGTACTGAAGGTGGTGAGCACCTAACCATACATAACCAAACATCAATGCCCAGAAGTGAATTACCGACAAACGGTAAGAGTAGATAGGACGCTGTGCTTGCTTAGGTACAAAGTAGTACATAATTGCAAGGAAACCTGCTGTAAGGAAGAATCCTACCGCATTATGTCCCCACCACCATTGAATCATCGCATCTTGTACACCGGCAAACATAGAGTAAGAACGGAACAATGAAACAGGAAGCGCTAAACCGTTAACAACATAGAGATACGTGATTGCAATCATCATACCCATAAAGAACCAGTTAGAAACATAAACGTTTGGATGCGTTTCTTTGTTACGTGACGCTATGGTCATCACAAAGTTGAACGTGTACAGAGTCCAAACAACCGAGATTGCGATGGCTAGAGGCCATTCTTGCTCGTGATACTCTTTACCTGTTGTCATTCCTAACGAAAGCGTTACAACCGTTGCAAGAAGGCCAATTGTGAACAATATTGCTGTCCACCAAGCCATTGAATTGCTCCAAAGCCTTACACCATTAGTTCGTTGTACGGTATAGAAGGCGGTTGCCATTAACGTCATACCACCAAATGCAAAGATAACAGTGTTTGTATGCATAACACGTAATCGAGCAAAAGTGATTTCCGCTATATCAAAATTTAACGCAGGCCAAGCAAGTTGTGCTGCAGCATAAGTACCCATCAAAGTACCTAATACTAAAAACACAACCGCACCTACCGTCAAATACTGAACCACGCCATTATCATATTGTGGTTTTGCTGTAGTATCCATCAGTCGGATTCCCCTTTATAGTCTTAAAGTTTTGCCCGTCCCAAATTGAATTTTTCATTTCATTTATGGAACAAGCTCCTCAATCGGCCGTAATTATACAACGCAACTCAGAAACCAGCCCTTTAAATACGGTGATGAAACTTAATCCACATCAAGAAATGAATAAGATATAACGACAAAACCATAAATACAGAACTTAGGCATTTAAATAAATCTCGGTAATTATCACAAATAACCAACCTCCTCAGTACAAAAAATATTAATGAGGGCATATCAATAGTTACTTATGATTAACCTTTTCTCAATGATGTCTCCATGGTTTTAAATGACCTACATCTGACCATAAATATTCGACCATTCACCCGCTCCAACTTAAAAATTCATAGTTAAAGCTCGAGTTTAACCACGATAACAATATCCAACTAAATCACTTTACGTTATTATATTGCTCATTAAATTATCTACACGAGGCAAAGCAATGCGAACAGCAACCATTGAACGCAATACGTTGGAAACTAAAATTCAAGTTACAGTCAACTTGGACGGAACAGGTAAATCTGAACTTAGTACTGGCGTGCCGTTTTTTGAACACATGCTAGACCAAATCGCTCGTCACGGCATGATTGATATTTCCATAAAAGCAAATGGCGATACGCACATTGATGACCATCATACCGTTGAGGATGTAGGCATTGCACTAGGGCAAGCAATTACCGTCGCTGTTGGTGATAAAAAGGGCATTACACGTTATGGTCATGCTTATGTCCCGCTTGATGAAGCTTTATCCCGTGTTGTTATTGATTTATCAGGCCGCCCAGGCCTTGAGTTCAACTGCGACTTTACCCGAGAGCAAATTGGTCAATTTGAAACACAATTAGTCCTTGAGTTTTTCCAAGGGTTTGTTAACCATGCGAACGCCTCACTGCATATAGACAACCTTCGCGGCTATAACGCTCACCACCAGGCAGAAACCATTTTCAAAGCATTTGGTCGTGCCTTACGCATGGCACTCACCGCCGATGAGCGCATGGCAGGAATCTTACCTTCTACCAAGGGAATGCTGTAATGGATCAAAGAGTCGTTGCTGTTGTTGACTATGGCATGGGAAACCTAAGATCTGTCTCTAAAGCGGCGGAACACGTTGCCGATAGTCACACCCGAGTGTTAGTAACCAGCAAACCAGAAGAGATTGAATCTGCCGATGCGATTATCTTTCCCGGACAAGGTGCGGCTAAAGCGTGCATGAATGCATTACGCGAAACTGGCATGATTCACCCAATACAAAAAGCGGCCAAAGAGAAACCTTTTCTTGGCATCTGCATGGGACTACAAGTTCTCATGTCACACAGCAATGAAAATAACGGCATCGACTGCTTGGACATTATTAAAGGAAACGTGCAACACTTTAATACTGAAAACCACCCGGAACTAAAAGTTCCACACATGGGCTGGAACCAAATAAATCAAACGATTGACCACCCTCTTTGGCAAGCCATTCCACAGGACAGTCGATTTTATTATGTACACAGTTACTTTGTACAACCTAAAAACCAAGACTACATTGCAGGGCAAACCACACACGGCGAGACCTTTGCAGCGGCTTTGAGTCATAAAAACCTATTTGCTATTCAAGCACATCCTGAAAAAAGCGCTGATCATGGACTTCAACTACTGAAGAACTTCCTGCAATGGAATGGTCAATAAAAGAACACTTGAGTTAAGGACAAATATTTATGCTATTAATTCCAGCAATCGATTTAAAAGACGGCGAATGCGTTCGCTTACGTCAAGGCATTATGGAAGATGCAACGGTTTTCTCAGGTGACATCGTCGCGATGGCTGAACGCTGGGTCAATCAAGATGCTCGCCGTTTACACATGGTTGATCTCAATGGTGCCTTTGATGGCAAGCCTGTTAATGGCGGAGCCGTTTACCAAGTGCGTGAAGCTTATCCAGACCTACCGATTCAAATTGGTGGCGGAATTCGCGACCTACAAACCATCGAGGCGTACTTAAATGCCGGCGTAAGCTATTGCATTATCGGTACCCAGGCTGTTCACAACCCTGCCTTTGTCGCTGAAGCCTGTAAAGCGTTTCCTGGCCACATCATGGTTGGACTAGATGCCAAAGAAGGCATGGTTGCCATCAATGGCTGGGCAGAAGTCACCGACCACGAAGTAACACAACTCGGTAAACAATTTGAAGACGACGGCGTAGAAGCGATTATCTATACCGACATCGGTCGTGACGGCATGATGCAAGGGGTCAACATAGAAGCCACTCAAGCGTTAGCCAAGGCATTGACTATTCCAATTATCGCCTCTGGTGGAATTACGAACCTGGATGACATCAAAAAATTAGCCGCAATTGAAGCGGATGGCGTGACCGGGGCAATAACAGGGCGTGCCATTTACGAAGGCTCTCTAGACTTTAAAGAAGGTCAGGCACTGTCCGACCAACTTTCACCAAAATAACACAGATAGATAAACTATGAGCTTAGCTAAACGTATTATCCCCTGCCTAGATGTTGATGAAGGACGCGTCGTTAAAGGCGTTCA
>JGI10211J14876_10001195_pt1 | contig 11422 bp, 11 predicted proteins | sample Etolagsediment_FD_14876 | JGI IMG/M metagenome (IMG submission 14876)
ATGTTGCTCTGGTTCATAGTTAGGACATGCTCATTAGAAAAGGAGTAGGACAAGCTGATATGACTTCGCAAGCGCTTTCAGGGTTAAAGGTAGTTGAATGGAGTGAGTTCGTTTCCGGGCCTTATTGCGGGAAGCTCCTCGCTGACTTAGGAGCCGAGGTGATCAAGGTAGAGAAGCCTGGCTCTGGCGATAAATCGAGGAGCTATGGGCCTTTCCCACAGAAGATACCTCACCCAGAGAAGAGTGGCCTGTTTCTGTATCTTAATACCAATAAGCTTGGTATCAGCCTGAATGTTCAGAACACGACTGGGGCGGACATCTTCAAAGAATTGATAAAGCAGACCGACATACTTATAGAGAACAACCCACCTGGCGAAGTTGAAGAACTGGGGTTTGACTACCAAAGCCTGAAGAATATCAACCCTGGACTGGTGATGACCTCGATTACTCCATTTGGGCAGACAGGGCCCTACCGAGACTATAAATCCTGTGACCTTACCAGTTTTCATATGAGCGGCATGGCTTTTATAAACCCATCGGAAGGCGTAGACGATACTGAGAAAAAAGCACCACTGCGGGGAGCAACACATCAGGCCGACCTTGTGGCCGGATTGAATGGAGCGATCGTTACACTGTCCGCCATTTTCGTTTGCCAAATGACAGGGCTGGGACAGCATGTTGACCTATCAGAGCAGGAGGCTTTAGCCTCATTTATGCGTCGTGAGCTTGGTGTCTTCGCTGTGGAGGAAATGGGGTGGACGAGACTGAAAGGGACCCAGCCTGGTATGGAGTCGGACATATACCAATGCAGCGACGGCCGCATCTACCTGATTTGTTTTCATGATAGAACATGGGAACCTTGGATCGAGTTTATGGGTAACCCCGACTGGGCTACTAGCGAGCTATTCGCAGACATAGCTTCGCGACGTGAGAACTGGGATGCGGCAAAGGCAATGATAGAAGAGTGGACTAAGGAGCACTCGGTGGATGAGATCGTCAGTGCAGCCGAGGCGATGCGCGTACCATGCAAGCCAGTCAATACAGCGAAGGAGCTAGTTGAGTCGGAGCTATTAGCCGCTCGAGACTATTTTACCGAGGTTGACCATAAACAGGCAGGAAGGGTCAAATTCCCAGGAGCGCCCTACAAGCTATCTGAGACTCCCTGGTGTGTGGAACAACCTGCTCCTCTCCTTGGCGAGCACAATGAGAAGGTTTACTGTGAGCGGCTTGGCTACACCAAGCCAGACTTGGTGAGAATGAGAGCTGGAGGAGTAATCTAGAGGCTCACGAGAACAAATTGGAGGTTAGAAAGACTTGGAGAAGCTTCCGTTAGAGGGCATTAGAGTTACAGATTTTACCGCTGTTTGGGCCGGTTCCCACATCACCCAATGGCTAGGCGTTATGGGGGCCGAGGTTATCAAGATTGAGAGCAGCCTGCGTCCAGACTTAACGCGGCAGGTTTTCAGGGGTATGGCCCCGGATTGTCCTATGAGCGCAGTATTTGCTGTGTTGAACTACGGAAAGAAGGGTTGCACCCTCAACATGACACTCCCCAGGGCAAGAGAGCTAGCCAAAGAGATAATTAAGGTCAGCGATATAGTGGCTGAGAACTTCGGCGGGCCGGTGATGGACCGCTGGGGACTGGGATACTCCGAACTGATAAAGCTAAAACCCGACATCATCATGTACTCAGGCTCGGGTTTCGGGAGAACAGGTCCCTATAAGGAATCACCTGCCTTTGCTGGAATTATTGAGGCCTTCAGTGGCTTGTGCTCGTTGAATGCGCATCCTGACGGTGAACCACTTCCAATGGCAACGCGCGGATATATCGACCTGGCGGCAGCTCAGCATGGAGTATTCGCCATTCTGGCAGCTTTGTACCATAGGTCAAAGACAGGCCAAGGACAGTATATAGACCTGTCCATGACAGAAGTAATGGGTGCTTTTCTCCCTGAGCCTATTATGCACTACACCATGAATGGCATAGTGCAAGCGCCTCTGGGAAATCGGGATAGCTATGTGGCTCCCCACGGATGCTATCGATGTCGCGGGGACGATGATTGGGTAGCCATTGCAGTTTCAAATGATGATGAGTGGAGAGCCTTCTGTGATGTCATTGGCAATCCTGAATGGACTGAGGATGAAAGGTTCCACGATGGGTTGAATAGGCTGAAGAACCAGGAGCAACTTGACAGCCTAATACAGGAGTGGACGAAGAATCACGACCACTATGAGGTAATGGAGATGTTGCAAAAGGGGGGAGTGATAGCGGGACCATCGTTTAAAGTTGAGGAGGTAGTGCAAGATCGACATTTGGGGGAGAGAGGTTTCTTCACTGCTATAGACCATCCTGGGATAGGGTCAGTCCGTTTGGCTGGCTTGCCGTGGAAGCTAAGTGGTGTTCCTCAGGGCAACTACCAGCACGCTCCTCTAATCGGTGAGAATAACGACTATGTCTTTAAAGAATTGCTGAAAATGCCCGAGGAGGAGATAGCTCGGTTACAGGAGGAGCAGGTCATCTACTAGCGGGCCAGGAGATGGTGCCTTTTTCGCTGACGATTTACAGCATTAAACAACATTTGGTTTGTAAACCCTGTTTACCCAGCATTGCTTAGCGAAAGCAATGTCCCATTCGGGATCGACAAATCCAACAGAAGCGAGCATTTCTTCGTATTCCTCCTTTGCCAACAGAACATAGGTCCCCTTTTTGCCCTTCCTCTCGATCTGTCGGGTATATTTATAAGTCTTCCCTGCAGCCACAGGAAGAGGAACACGATATCTAATCCAACGCAAAGGATTCAAGATGTATCTCAGAGACACCAGGACTCCCAGCAGGTTACTTACGCCCTTTCTGGGCATACTCCAGACCAATATACCCCCCGGTCTTAAGATTCGAAACATCTCTCGAAGAACTTCTTTTAAAGCTTCAGCCCCTCGTTGTCCTTCAAATTCAATTAAAAGCGTGAAGACATGGTTGGCAACAATGCCATCAAAGAAATCGTCTGGAAAAGACAGTTGCTCTTGAAGGTCAGCATAAATTAGCTCTATAGGCATACGTTCCTCGAATTGAGCAAGCCTCCTTCTGGCTCCGTCTAGAACAATGTCAGCGGCCCAAATCTCCTTTACTTTTCCTTCTGATTCTTGCCAGATCAATTCCGACATCAAAAGCTGTCCACATCCCGCATCAAACCATACTTCACCATGCCGAGGGTTTATAAACTGTGCGATTTTCCTCTTCAAATCTTGATATAGAGCACCCTCCGTGTATGGACGACCATAATTACTGCCCATAAATGCATTGTACCCTTCCCAATACTCCAATTCGCTTTCCCAGGCTAAAAGCCTCCCTTTTGTTTCCAAATCCAAGGTAGGATTCCGAGCCAGGAAATCTCTGACAATTCCCGAATTCACCTCTATCCCTCTCGCTCCACCAATTAGCGTAAATAGACCGACTGTCATTTGTTCGCCTCCATCTTCTTATTCCGCTAATGTCTTAAGCAGTACTTTACAGGTCGTGATTTTATCATATGCGACTGAAGAAAGTCCACCCCACCGCGCAATCGTGGTGCAGACAGAATGAGGCGGTTCAGCCGTTGATGCGACGGAAGGCTGATTAAGCCTGCCTCGATTTAAAGACAACCTCTAAGTCTCGTTCCAAATAATCCCAGGCTAGGTTTCCTAGTCTCATGCCATGTAGCAGGGCAGCAAATTGACGTAACGTAGCTACGTGCAATATAATTTAGATAGGAAAGGAGAAGGATAAGTTGATATGAGTTTGAAAGCGCTTGGTGGCTTAAAGGTAGTTGAGTGGAGTGAATTTGTCTCTGGGCCATATTGTGGAAAGCTACTTGCCGATTTGGGAGCCGAGGTGATTAAAATTGAGAAGCCCGGCTGTGGCGATAGTGCAAGAAGCCATGGACCTTTCCCCCAAGACATACCTCACCTAGAGAAAAGCGGCCTGTTTCTATATCTCAACACCAATAAGCTTGGAGTAACCTTAAATGTTAGGAACGCAACCGGAGCGGAGATCTTCAGAGAGCTAGTGAAGTGGGCTGACGTGCTGGTTGAGAATCACCCATCTGCTGAGGTTGAAGAGTTGGGGTTTCAGTGGGACAGTCTCAAGAGTCTCAATCCCAGATTAGTGATGACCTCCATTACTCCGTTTGGGCAGACCGGGCCGTACCGTGACTACAAAGCGTGTGACCTGAACACCTTTCATGCCAGCGGGCTGGCCTTCGAAAATCCGTCAGATTGTGTAGATGATACTGAACAACAGCCACCACTGAAGGGACCACTACATCAGAGTAGTTTTGTATCTGGGCTCACCGCGGCGATCGCTACGATGTCCGCCGTTTTCGCAAGTCAGATGACCGGGCAAGGACAGCATGTAGACCTATCAGAGCATGAGGCCCTGGCTTCCATAATGCGTCGTGATCTTGCAGTTTACACCATGGAAGGCATGACATGGACGAGACAAAAAGGAAGTATGCCAGGGTTGGCAACGTCGGATATATATCGCTGCAGTGACGGCCTCGTCTACATGTCTTGTGGACACGATAGAATGTGGACAGGTTGGCTGGATGCAATGGGCAATCCCGAGTGGGCGCAAAACGAGCTGTTCCAGGACCGAGTTACGCGTCGCGAGAACTGGGATGCGGTAAAGGCGCTGATCGAAGAGTGGACGGCGGAGCGGAGCCGAGACGAGGTTGCGGCCGCGGCTGATATAAGACGCGTCCCCTGCAGACCGCTGAATACGGTGAATGACCTGTTCCAGTCCGAGCTACTGGCAGTTCGAGACTATTTCCAAGAGGTTGATCACCAAGAAGCAGGTAAGGTCACATTTCCAGGTGCACCATACAAGTTTTCCAAGACACCGTGGCATATAGAACGCCCTGCCCCCCTTNTGGGCGAGCACAACGAAGAGGTTTTTTGTGGTCGGCTTNGTTACACCAAGCAGGACTTGGTTAGGGTAAGGGCAGAAGGGGCAATCTAACAGTTTACGACAATATGAGGAGGTAAGAAAGGTTTGGACAGGCTTCCATTAGAGGGTATTAGAGTTACAGATTTTACCGCCATTTGGGCTGGCGCGCACATAACCCAATGGCTGGGGGTGATGGGTGCGGAGGTCATCAAGATTGAGAGCAGTTTGCGCCCCGACAACACACGGACTTCCTGGCGTCCTGGGCGTAATGCATCCCTGAACACCACCGCTGAATTTGAATGCTTGAACTTCGGCAAGAAGGCCTGCGTCCTCAACATGACTCTCCCAAAGGCGAGGGAGTTGGCCAAAGAGCTAATCAAGATCAGCGACATTGTGGCGGAGAACTTCGGTGGGTCGGTGATGGATCGATGGGGGTTGGGATATTCGGACCTGGTGAAGATTAAACCAGACATCATAATGTACTCCGGGTGTGGTTTCGGTAGAACAGGGCCCTACAAGGAGTTCCCGGCTTTCGCCGGCATCGCAGAGGCCTACGGTGGCATGCTGTCACTGAACGGATATCCTGGTGGTGAGCCATCTCCGATGTGTACCCGGGGGTATGCTGACATAGTGTCGGCTGAGCATGGCACATTTGCCATTCTCGCAGCGTTGTATCATCGCTCAAAGACTGGAGAGGGGCAATATATAGACCTCTCTATGACCGAGGTAGTTTCTGCCGTTATCCCCGAGGCCATCATCGACTACACTATGAACAAACGAGTACAAGGACCACAAGGAAACAATGATAGTGCCATGGCTCCTCACGGCTGCTACCGTTGCAAGGGGGATGATGAGTGGGTTACCATCGCAGTCTCCGGCGATAAGGATTGGAACGCTTTCTGTGAGGCCATCGGGAATCCCGAGTGGACCAGGGATGAAAGATTCCGCGATGGCTTGAACCGGCGGAGGAATCAGGCGGATCTGGACAGGCTGATACAGGACTGGACGAAAACCCATACCCATTATGAGGTAACGGAGATATTACAGCGAGCTGGAGTAATGGCAGCACCCTCCCTGAAAGCCGAGGAGGGGGTGCGAGATCGCCATCTGGAGGAAAGAGGCTTCTTCATTGACATTGAACATCCAGGAGCGGGTAAACTGCGTTTGGCCGGTCTGCCCTGGAGGCTAAGTGATGTTCCTCAGGGCAATTATGCACACGCTCCTTTACTTGGTGAGCATAACGACTATGTCTTCAGAGATTTGTTGAAAATGTCTAAGGAGGAGATAGCTCAGTTGCAGGAGGAGCAGGTTATCTTCTAGGACGCTATGTCGACATGGCCATGCCAAGCCCGGTAGTGTTATAAGTTAGCGGCATTTAACCCGTACCGCAGAACTCCGAGAGACAAATAACGCCTCGTCTAACGAGGCCTTGGGGCAAGAGTGAAAAAAATACTGCTTCACACCTGCTGCGCTCCTTGTGCTACTTATACAGTAAATCGGCTCAGGGAAATGGGCTTTGATGTTACCTCCTACTGGTACAACCCAAACATTCACCCGTTCACCGAGCACAGAAATCGCCTTGAGTCGATGCGGGCGTTTGCCCAGGCGATAGATTTGCCCCTTATCGTTGCCGAGGGCTACGATATGATCGCCTACTTTCGTGCTGTGGTAGGACATGAAGGTGAGCGCTGCGCCGACTGCTTCCGCATGCGTCTTGAGAGGACTGCGGTTGTTGCCAAAGAGAATGAGTTTCCCTCCTTCACTACAACCCTTCTTATCAGCCCGTATCAAAAACATGATTTGCTCCGCGAGGTCGGCGAGGAGGTAGCTAAGCAGCATGGAGTCGAGTTCTACTACCAGGATTTCAGAACCGGCTTCAGAGAGAGCCAGCAGCTCTCTAGGGAGCTCGATTTATATCATCAGAAGTACTGTGGCTGCGTCTACAGCGAGTGGGAGCGCTTCGGCAAAATAGACATCGCCAAGATGCTGGGGTCTACATAGTCTCCCCTCTCTATATAGGCCAGCCCAGCCAGTCAAAGACGCCGATCATCTTAAGGCCCATATAGAACATTACAGAGATAAAAATCCACCTGAGCTGTTTGGCCGGAAGATTGTGAGCTGTCAGGGCACCTAACTGGGCCATTGCTATACTGGTGGCTACCAGAAACAGCCACGACCAGATGTGGACATAACCAATCGAGGGTGACGGTATGCCTGCTGTTCCAAGCCCGTTCACGATGTACCCTATGACACCGCCCGTACTGGTTAAAATCATCATAGCCGTAGATGTTCCCACCGCTTGGTGCATCTTAAATTTAAACGCCAATAACATCACCGGAACCATCAAAACGCCACCACCAATCCCGATGAGTCCGGTTACGAAGCCTAGAGGCAGTCCCCAGGCAACCCAAAGCCATATGTTGTCCTTTGGCTCCTTCTCAATCTTTGCCGGCCGGGCGGTGAGCATTCTTATCCCGCCAGCAAGGATGGCGACTCCAAAGGCAATCTTGAGCGCTGAGCCTGGTATTTGGGCAGCCGCAGTGGCCCCACCAAGCGCTCCAACCATCCCGGTTAAACCCAGAACCAAGGCTGCTTTCCACCAAACCGCCCCTTTGCGGTGATGTCCCCAAGCACCGCTCATTGCCGTAGGCAGAACAACAAACAGGTTAGTGCCGAAAGCTACCTTGATAGCCACATCTGCGGGTATGCCCATGGCAGTATACACCCAGAATTGAACCGGAATCATTATGAAGCAGCCACCAACACCAAGAAGGCCACTGGCAAATCCAACCACTACACCTGTGCCTAGAAGGGCTATAATGTAAGCTAGTTGCATCTGTGCTTTCTCATTCTATTCTGATGTCCCATCTTCACAGCCTTCTTCAGTCTATCTTGATTCGATAAAGTCGATCTGTCAACAATAAATCACATTAGCGCTGTTATATTTATCATATATGGTACACAGCAATGATGTATTAAAAATTGGCTGTGGGCACCGATGGTATGGTAAAATATGATATCCTTGATGTCAGAAAAACAGTTTGATTCATCACCATGCCCTATTATCACGACGACAGTAGAAGTTGACTATCTCCAGGTTGGTTTCGAGTCTTGCATATAAAGCGTTTCATAGGAGTATAGCTTGAGCTACGCTGTAAGACCCATGTGTCTTGGGGATGTTTCTCAAGTCAATGATATCGACCGGGAATGTTTCCCTACCCAGTGGCCAACAGTATCATTCAGGAGAGAACTCCTTTCTAACCGCTTGTCTCATTATCTTGTGGTTTTTGAGAAGCATAACAACCCTACTGACCTTGCAGAACAACTCGACCAGAGTATTTCCAGGTCTGCTAGTAGCTTTCCAGAAAGGTTGAGGCGCTTCTTTTCCGCTGACAACACATCTCTATCGACTACAAACCAACGAATTGCAGGTATTGTCGGTTTCTGGATAATGGCGGGCGAGGCACACATTAGCACTATCGGCGTACGCTCTGCATATCGGAGGCAGGGGCTCGGTGAATTGCTGCTTCTCTCAGCAATCGAACTCGCACAGACACTGAACGCCCATGTGATTACCCTGGAGGTACGAGTCTCCAATTCAGTTGCCCAGGCACTCTATGAGAAGTATGGCTTCACAAAAGCGGGGGTGAGACGAGGCTATTACAGCGATAGGGAAGATGCCGTCATCATGACCACTGACACTATCACCTCAGCTTCCTTTCAGAGCCAATTCCAGCGGTTGAAGGAAGCCCACGCCCAAACATGGGGGCTGACTGATTGCCATGCTACGTAAATCAATCGCTGCACAAACAAAACGCCTTGTTCTCATCATATACAAATACCCCCAGTGGTCGCCAAAGTATGGATACGGCTGGCATTGTCAGTTGGTTCCAAGTGTGTTAGAAGCCTTGACACCTAGTAATAAGGAGCTTTAACATAGCCACAGTTGTTGACGCAGGGAACAACGTACTAAAACCACCCGCAGCAAGCGTAGATATTCAAATAAAGATGGAGGTGTACAGTGAGATTAGTCGTCGTCGGATTGGGACAGTGTGGCGGTAGGCTTGCCGATGAGTTTGCCAGGTTGGGTAAGAAGGCAAGATCTAAACGCGGTATAGATGTAATCACCAGTGCCTATGCAGTAAATACAGACCAGGCCGATTTGGCCGGCCTGCACACCATTGGATCCGATTTCCAGCATCGAATTATTATTGGAGGTAGAAAGACTGCCGGCCACGGCGTGGGCAAGATAAATGAGGTTGGTGCAGCGGTCGCAAAGGAAGATAGCTACAAGGTGATCGATGCAGTAAGGACAGGAGACAGGTTCTATGAAACGGCTTCCTTCTTAGTTATTGCTGGCGCCGCGGGCGGGACAGGATCAGGGGCGATGCCAATCATTGCTAAGGCGCTGAAGGAACGATACCCAAATAAAGCGGTTTATTGCCTCGCTATCCTCCCCTTCGAACATGAAGAACGGACAGAGGAAAGGGCGGCATACAATGTTGCAACCTGTCTTAAGTCTACCTACTCTGTCGCTGACGCGGTGATTCTTTGTGACAATGAGCGGTTTCTCAAGAGAGACGTCAACCTGATGAACAATATAGAAAAGATCAATAAGGAAATAGTGGAACCATTTTTAGATTTGCTCTGTGCTGGTGAGGAGGTAAAGCGAAGCCGTATTGGAGCGAAAACCGTCGATACCGGCGACATAATACAGACTATGGAGGGTTGGACCGCGATAGGCTTAGGCAAATCGTATTTACCGAGGTGGAGTTGGTGGCCTTTCGAAAGACTACGGAATTTCAGGGAAAAGGGTAGAGAAACCCAGAGAGGATTAGAGGCAGTGGACCAGGCAATAAGTGAGCTTTCTGTGGTAGTTAGTCCCAGTGATGCGGGAAAAGCCCTATATATGCTCTCCGCACCCTCCAAGGAGATGAATGTGAATCTGGTGAGAGAGCTTGGAGGTATCATGAAGGAGATGGCAGAGGATGCCGTAATCAGAAGTGGCGACTATCCCAGAGCAGGCCGTGATGTTAGTGTGACCCTTATCTTCTCCAAGCTCAATAGTGTAGATAGATTGAGGGAATTCTATCGGGATGCATCAGGCTCTACCTCCACTCTGAAAAAGAGACAAAAGGAGGCGCAGGTAAGACTTAAAGAGATGGACGATATCTCAGAAGGTTTACCCTCGCTATTCGAGGAGCCTAGACTGTAGCCATCTATTATCTGTGTCACAAATAGAGCGACCCCCAAAATGCTTCATTCGTCCTGCTCAATGCGTAGAAGCTCAGCTAATTAAAAGAAGGGTAGGTTATCGATTCGCTTTTCTTACCCATGGGGACTACTACCGCGTTGTGCCCGGGCTTACCAGGCGCCAGTAGTGGTTTGTAGTAAGGTTCTGAATGATGGCAAACTCCGGGCCGATATAAGATAGCGCGATGTTGTCTCCGGCCTGCATCTCGGAAGCGCCTACCTTGAAGTCGACATTAAAATCTATCTGCTGATGTTTTCCGTCGTATAAACCTATAATGGTAATCGAGTAATACCATTGGAAGCCGGAGCGGTTAGAACTTATCGTTCTCAGCTTCCCGGTACGGCTAGTGAAAGTGGCCTGGCAGTTTGGGCAGCATAGCTTCTTCGTTGACTGATTGAAACTATACAGGTTGTGCGCATCACATTCGGGACAAATGAGCATAATCTGCGACAGCGAAGACTTCCATAGCGCCTTGGGGCCCTTCCTCCGTCTAGCCAGGTAGACCTTATCATAGCTAGCTCTGCTCACCGAGTCGGATAGACATAGGTAGGCCTCATCAAGGAACTTCATCCGTTCCACAATGATATCGCTGTCCTCCTCCTCGAAGTGATATCGCTGAATGAGGGCAGCATAGGCAGCCTTGATCGCCTCCAAACCAGCATCATTGTTGACGCCGAGGATAGCGTAGTAGTCAGTCCAGGTCACCTCGTGCTCTTCGTGCTCTTCCATATACATCCGCTCCGTCGCGACAATGAACGTGGTCGCCTAAGGACATATGCCTAAAGCTGGCTATGATTCTAGCACAAAACCCCTATGCCCTGAAAGGATTATATCGTCCAGCAGCCATAGAAATACATCTGATTGAAAGGAGTTTAGCCAGTGGCTTAATGGCAAAAACAAGCTGGTGGTGCCCCAAATTGGAGCCAGTTTGAACAGCGAGAATACAATCGCGCAAATAGCCTCACAATATACGAATATACGAGGGCGGAATCTGGACAATTTTGATCCGACTAAAAGATTAAGCTGTATCTGTTCTGCTTATAATAACCATCGACAATGGCTACCGCTTGATAATACGATATTCCATGTCGTGCACTGCTATTCTAACCGTCTCCGAAAGTGCTTCTTACCTGTTTCAGTCCTAGTTGTTCCTCCCTGGCTTCTTGACCACAGCTTCCTGAGTACGTCGTCTTAAAGGCGGAGTCTCGCAGTTCTGCAACCTTCGCCTGGCAAAACATAACTACCTA
>JGI10211J14876_10001196_pt1 | contig 11417 bp, 7 predicted proteins | sample Etolagsediment_FD_14876 | JGI IMG/M metagenome (IMG submission 14876)
TAGATCATTTGCTATTCATGAAAAGGCAAAGTTTTGGCATCCTACCAAAAATAAATTAAAACCAAGACAAGTAAGAAAATCCAGTGGTAGAAAAATCTGGTTTACTTGTCCAAATTGTAACCATGACTTTGAATCTAAGTTAGATAACATTTCACATAACGAACAGTGGTGCCCATATTGTGCAAACTACAGTGATAAATTGTGTGATGATAATGATTGTGCACATTGTTTCAATAGATCATTTGCTAGTCATGAAAAGGCAAAGTTTTGGCATCCTACCAAAAATAAATTAACACCGAGACAAGCACTTAAATGTTGCAATAATAAATTCTGGTTTACTTGTCCAAATTGTAACCATGACTTTAATATGTCATTGCTTAGTGTTTCTCGCGGTCGTTGGTGCCCATATTGTGCACAATATGGCGGTAAATTGTGTTATGATGATGATTGCGAACATTGTTTCAATAAATCATTTGCTAGTCATGAAAAGGCAAAGTTTTGGCATCCTAAAAATAGATTAACTCCTAGACAAGTTAAAAAATGCAGCGGTAGCAAATTCTGGTTTACTTGTCCAAATTGTAACCATGACTTTGATATAAGGATAGCTAATGTTATAAATGGATATTGGTGTTCATATTGTGGAAATAAAATCTTGTGCTTCTATGATTGTGATTGTTGTTTCAATAAATCGTTTGCTAGTCATGAAAAGGCAAAGTTCTGGCATCCTACCAGAAATAAATTAACACCGAGACAAGTGTATCGAGGTAGTGATAAGAAATTCTGGTTTACTTGTCCAGATTGCAACCATGACTTTGATACAAGTTTAAATAATGTCTCAGGAGGTAAATGGTGTCCAAGATGTAAACACAAAACCGAGAAAAAATTATACGAATTTCTCTTGCCTTTATATGTAGTAGTACAACAATTCAGAGCAGAATGGTGTAAAAACCCTTCTACAGGTCGGTATCTACCTTTTGACTTTGTAATGGAAGCTCTAAAGATCATCATTGAACTTGATGGACAACAACATTTTACACAAGTACGGAATTGGGCTTCACCAGAAGAACAACAATCTCGAGATCTTTATAAGATGAAAAAAGCTAATGAAAATGGTTATACGGTCATTAGACTTTTACAGGAAGATGTTTGGAATGATACTGGAAATTGGCAAGAAGAATTGATAAAGATGATAAACAAAGAATATGCAAAACCAGAATGTGTATTTATTTCTGATGGTACCGAATACGAATATTTTGTGGATTCTGTTGTTATTACTGAAGAATTTAGCGAAGAAGATTAAATTGTAGATTTATTAATTTATTAATTTGTAATAAATCCTAAAATATAACCGAAGTTGCGTCACATCCAACGATTCAAATGGAATGTCAGACTTTTGTATTATTTAAATATTTGATATTTTAAATGCAAACACGGGTATCACCCGAAATGAAAAATTATTCTTTACCATCAGTTTATGGTAAAGATGGCGTCCGAAACACCCGAAATATCCGAAATATCCGAAACATCCGAAAAGTTTTTGACTCGAGATGATATTTTGCATCTCTCGGAAGCAGAACGGATGATGAAGTTAGAAATGTATACGGGAAGTAAGAAACAGAAACCTCGTGAAGAATGGTGGTATAATCTATCCAAAGAATCGATTGAAAAAGGAATTATCACTTTACCTGAATGTATTGAAAGATGTTTCATGGAACCTCTTACGAACGCCTCTGACAATGTACATCGTTCAAGAAGGTGGGGAGTCAAACCTGGGCACATCTATGTTTACATGAGTCCCAGCAGAATCATTATAGAAAATAAAGGAACTCCTATCCCTATCGAATTCAAAGAAGAAGAGGGAATGTATGTTCCGGAACTTATATTTGGTGTCCCCGGAAGTAGTTCCCACTACAATGAAAGCGTTCGCCACGAAGCCGGTGTAAACGGAATTGGAGCTAAACTGACCAATGTCTTCAGTAACCGGTTTGAAATCGAGATCGATGATCATATACGAAAGAAATCTTATAAACAAGTATGGAATGGAATGGGTTTGGAAGGACGTGAAGATCCCCAAATTGAAGTGTATCGTAGTAAAGAATCAAGAGTTCGTGTAACTTTTGATTTAGATTATGACCATTTTGGATATGAAGATGGTCGAGCTCCAGAAGAAACGTTCTGTCTTTTTGCTCGCCATTGTGCTGACATTTCCTTTACCACTAAAGTTCCCGTTCATTTTGAATATAATCTTTTCGAAGATGATGAAGGAGCTAAGAAAACCATTGAATTTGAGCTAGGGCATCCAAAGGATTATGCACGTCTTTACTTTGCAGACGCTGTTGAAAACTCTTTCCTTCATTATGAATGGCCTAAGGGAACTAAAATCATTAAAAAGGAAGATGGAAGACAGGTTTCCCGTGACCCTAATATCATTCCCTTGGTTGAAATGTGTGTTATCGATACTCCAGATGCCAGTGAAAATGTTTCTTTTGTCAACTCTATGATGACGCGCGATGGAGGGGTGCATGTAGAAGCAGCTTTAAAATCTGTATCGGATCATATCGTGAATTTTATTAATACAGACAAAGGAGATGGACTCAATATTACTTTAAAGCACGTGCGTCCAAATATTTCTTTGGTTTTGACAGCTATGGTTGAAAATCCAGGATTTAGTGGCCAAACGAAAAATAAACTTAGTGATCCTAATCCTTTTATTCCCAGAATCAGAATTTCTAAAGAAGAAATTCAACCTGTCATGGAATGGAGTATGATTCAACATTTACTGGCTATCNTGGAAGCTAAAAAGAATGCTTTACTATCCAAATCGGACGGNAAGAAAAGGAGAAATATTTCTACCCAAAATGGACGAGATGCCAATGAAGCCGGAAAGCGTAAGTCTTCTCAGTGCACTTTATATATTGTGGAAGGNCTTTCAGCATCTAGCTACCCTAAAAAGCTAATAGATAATATGGANAATGGCAGNGATTTCTGTGGTATTCTTCCTATTCGAGGTAAATTTCTGAATACACGCAAGGCCAAAGTTGAAAGGATTGCCAAAAATAAGGAAATTGCTGAACTCAAGAAAATGCTGGGATTAGTAGAAGAAATGGATTATAGAGATCCTAAAAACTTTAAGACACTACGTTATGGTAAAGTAGTCATTATGGCTGATTCAGATGACGACGGGAAGCATATTGTAGCTTTATTATTGCTCTATTTTCATTGTCGATTCCCTTCTCTTTTACAAATTGGTTATGTATATAATTATCTAACACCTATCATTCGTGTGGTGAAGGGAAAACGCAGTCATAAATTTTATACTCACAGCGAATATGAATCTTGGAAATTAAGAAACAAAAATTTTAGCAATTGGAAACACATTTATTTCAAGGGATTGGGACGTACAACAGATGCACAAATTGAAGAAGATTTCCACGATCAACATGTAATACATTGTTTATATGATGATTATGCACCCGAAACCATCGAACTGGCTTTCGCTAAAGAAATGGGAGATGAAAGAAAAGCGTGGTTGGCTTATTTTAGTGATGCTCACGGCGAGGAAGTTGTTGAAGAAGCTCAACCCATCTCTCAATTCCTCAATACCGAGCTTATTAAATTCGGTCTTTTGAACTTGAGACGTGCTATTCCTTGTATGATGGATGGATTAAAAGATTCGCAACGGAAAGTGATGTGGGGAGCCTATCAAATCTGGAACACTGAAAAGGTAGGTAAAATCAAATGCGGAAATGCTACTTATAAGGAGATGAAGGTGGCTCGAATTGCAGCTGATGCAGCAGGAAAAACCAATTATCATCATGGTGAAAGAAGTCTAGAAAATACAATTGTAGCCATGGCCCAGGACTTTACGGGATCCAACAATCTTCCTTATTTTTGTCGAGATGGACAATTCGGAACTAGGGATCTTGGAGGGAAAGATGCAGCCGAGTCCCGATATGCAGAAACCAAACCTGAATGGTGGATCCCTTATGTCTTCCGGAGAGAAGACATACCTATTTTACAGTTGAAAGAAGATGAAGGTGAAAAAGTAGAACCTGTATGTTTTTATCCGATTCTTCCTGTAGTATTGATTAATGGTTGTAATGGGATTGCTACAGCATATAGCACCTTTATTCCTAACCATAACCCACTTGATATAGTTCAATGGTTAAAATGCAAAATTCAGGATAAATCTTTACCTGAATTAAAACCTTGGTATAGAGGATTTTCAGGATCCGTTGAAGTTGTTGATCGAAGAGCTAGAAAACAGCGACAAAAAAGGAAAAACCGCACGCCACTGTTGATTGAAGAACCGGCTGGAAAATCTAAAAATTTGTCTCTTCGCTCACCTGCACCTATCGAGTCGACTTCAGAAGAAGAAGAAAAAGAAAATTTGGAAGATCATCTTCCATCAGTTCCTTCTCTCAGTTCATTTGTGGATGGAGAAAGNNATGAGTGTGAAGAAGGAGGTGAAAAAGATTATANTGGACCTTCTTTCATTAAAGATATTGAAGAACACGTTCGAGAATTTAAAGAAGAAACCGGGCGACCTCTTTATTCTATGATNACCAAAGGNGANTTTTATNCAAATGAAAAGGGACAAATTGTCATTACNGAATTGCCTATTGGAAAATGGACACATCCGTATTGCAAATGGTTGGAGAAATTACGAGATGAATATAAAATTATTAAAGATATTCGGGATCTTTCCAAGAGCAACAATCCAGGGTTTGAACTCACTGGATATAAGGACATTCCATGTTATAAATCTTTAAGATTAAAGAGTCAGCATGGAATGTCCAATATGGTATTATTAGATATAGACGATAAACCACATCGCTATGATTCAGTTTACGACTATTTAGAAGCGTTTTATGAAAAGAGGCTCTATTATTATGGCGAACGAAAGATATATGTTTTGAGTTCATGGAATAATAAAATCGCTGAACTTCAAGAAAGAAGACGATTCATTCGAGCTATAATATCCAAAGATCTAATCGTTGAAAATCGACTCCGCGAAGATATTTACCGAGATATGGATGAAATGCATTTTTCCCATGAGTTAGTATCTATCGGTGTTATCAAATTTTCCGAGGATGAAATTGTTTCGTTAGATGGCAAAATAGAAGATCTTCAAAGAGATATTGTGACGTTAGAATCTACACCACCAGAAAAATTGTGGCTTAGAGAACTACAAGATTTTGAGAGGCAATATCGAAAACATTATAAAATTGCTACCAAAGGGGATAAACTTCGGTTCAAAATGAAGATCTTCAAACAAACATAAGAAACTATTAAAATATATCTAACGATATATTTTAGAATAATTTATAATCACTACTTTTATGAGTAGGCATTAATATATTATTAGAAACGAAAATTAATTTTAGATTTAAAATTAATCGAAGAGTAGTTTCTCATTAGGAACACCGTGTTCCTAATGATGATTATAAAAAATTAGATGAAAAGGTAGTTGATTTATTTATATTTAGAAATTTAGATACTTGGTTAATATCAATGTTTAAAAATCCCTAGTGTCTAACAAATTGATTTTGTTAGACAAAGAAATTGGAAAACAACGAGAATGAGTTTTATTGAGTGGTTTCCTGATGAAATATTGTTAGTTGTTTTTCAAAAGGTAAATCCTTATACGGCTTGCGCTTTACGATTGGTAAACAAACAACTTCATAAAATAAGTTGTGATGAAAACTTGCAATTTCTTTTTAGACACCCACAAATAATTACATGCGAGGATCACGGTGCTTGCATTCAGAACGGAGATTTATTTATGTGGGGTTTTAATTATTTTAACCGCTTGATGGATCATAGCTATGGGTATAAGAAAAAAGTGGAAGTGAAAGGTAAAAGGGTAAGGAAAGTTTTGACAGGACATACATGTACGATTGTTCTTACAGAAGATAAAAATCTTTATATATGGGGCTATCATTCAATGCTAAGAAAAAGATTTGATTCACCACATCTGATGCATCCCCAAAAAATTATACATGTTCAAATGGCTAGAAATCAATCTCTAGCGGCGGTTTCCGAAAAGGGTCATTTTTTCTTATGGGAGTGGGAAAATCTTCTTAGGGAAGATTCAAAAGTAAAGGAAATTTATATCCCTAACGATCGAGTCCGAAGAACATTTTTCACTCCATATATTGTAGGATTTGTAACAGAGAAAAGCCATATTTATATATCGAATTATGGATACGAAAAACCTATTGAATTGACGAGTTTTTGTAAGATTGATTGGTCAGAGGAAAAAATTCATTCGATAAAAAACGTTATATATTGGAAGAACGAGGATTGTGCTATCATTTTGTCAGAAAATAACGATTTATACAAAGTGCCTATCGATTACGATTATCGAATTCGAGATTCTGTCCAATGTATCGAACGTTGTGTTAAGAAAGTTTTACTTTCAAACAATTTGAGTGATGCTGCAATATACATACTCTCTTATGACGGACGAATTATCAAGTATGATTTAAGCAAGAAAAAGAAACAAATTCTAGTATATGCCAAGAAATGTATGGATTTTTCTATCACTAAAATGTGTGCAGATGAGATAATTGATTGGATTGATGAACAAGGAAATATTCAACGATGTATGGGCTAATGTTTGTGGAATAGGATTGTAAAAATTGTATATGATATATATATATCATATACAAATTTTTGGTTATGGTTATTATAATATTTAAAATAGTTTTATATTTTGAGTAATTTAGAGTGCTTTCTTGATTTCCTTTTCGGTTTTATTTCTGCCTATTCTCTCCCTAAGTTCGGCTACGGAAAGCTTTTCGGGTGCTCGCATATTGTAATGCCTAGCCACCTTCAACAATTCCTCTTTCTTCAAACCTCTCAAAAGATTCTGTTTGGGACTAGCTTTGCGTACCCCCGGTAGGTATTTCTTTTTAGTAGCAGGACTTTTCTTTCCTGTAGATTTCTTTTTAGTAGCAGGACTTTTCTTTCCTAGAGATTTCTTTTTAGTAGCAGGACTTTTCTTTCCTGTAGATTTCTTTTTAGTAGAAGGACTTTTCTTTCCTGTAGATTTCTTTTTAGTAGCAGGACTTTTCTTTCCTGTAGATTTCTTTTTAGTAGCAGGACTTTTCTTTCCACGAGCTTTCTTGGCCGGTTTGGCTTTGACGGCCTGGCTGACCTTACCATGTGTTTTAGTAAGAGCAGTCGCATCCGCCTTTGATAAAATTCTCCATCGAGTTCCACCTTGCGGGGTCTTTAATTCACCACGAAGAAAGTAACGCCCAGTAGGTTTTCCACCTTTAGTAAGTTCAACTACTTTCAGGTTTTTATAATTACTCAACGTTTTATCTGCTGATTTTTTAAGTTTGGCAGTTTCGCTAGCACTAAGTTTGGTTTTGCCGCTTTTGGCTAACGCGGCTTTCTTTTTCCTTTGAAATTCAGCAACATCAAAAATCGTCTTAACAACCATTGTTTAATATTAAAAATATAAAACGTTTTTGTCTTTTTTTCTTTTTTAACATTTAAAATTTTGAAAAGTGCTTGTTTTTTAAGGAACTCTTTGACATGTGTTTTTTTTTGTCGATTGCAATTTTTCCTTTCGACGACAAAAATAAATAAGACGCAGAAAATAAATGAGTGAGGAAATGAAGGATGTGAATGTAAATGTAAATGTAAAATACGTGAAAGTCTGCGATAGGCATGGGTATTGTGTGATGAAAATTAAACCAGAAGAAGTTTCCTCATCTTCAAATAGAAAACTAAAACAAAAACACAAACAGGAACAAGAACAGAAATATCTTGGAGATGCGAAAACCAAAAGAAGTAATCTTATCAGGACACAGAAACAGAATACGGGAAAGATTACTTTTGAGAAAAAAACACAATTAGAATTGGATGACAAACATGACAAACCCGTCGCACAACAAAAACAACAAAACCTTTTCATATCTAAAATATCAAATAAAACACGAGGAACACTTAAAGGAATGAGAGTTGATGATATTACTTTAACTACGGCAAAAGATCATGCAAGTGAATAAATCTGTTGAAGTTGTTCACTGTATTGTTCTGGGGTCCGTGTAAAAATATCTGCTTTATCTAATGTCTGTATATCATTTGTGAAACGTTTTTCCGGGTGTAGAAACCAACTTCTTAAACGTGATAAATGGTCGTCCTCTTTTTGAATTTCCTCTAAATTATTGGGAGAATAAGGTGGTATTAAAATACCATTTTTCTCGTTTCTTTCAAATGTATAATCACGGTCATCGATAATAAATGTATTTTCAGGACTAATTTTTCCTCTGGCTAAAGGATGTTGATAAAATTTTTCTAAAGGTTTAATCCAATTTTCATCTTTGTTTTGTACACAATCATCAAATGTAAAAACTATATCAGGTTTTTTAAAGGGTGCGAATAAGTGATCTACTAAGGTATGGACATAATCTTTTTGTCCTGCACTCCATACACATACATTATCAAAGTAAGTGAAACAAAAAAGCAGAAAATCATCTACGTGTGGTCTTTTTGTTCCCCACATTTCTGTAGCTCCATTATCTAAAGATAGAAAATAGATTTCATTCAATAATTCGGGGCGAGACAATATATCCATTTTCTCTAGACTTTTCATATCTTCTTCTGTATGTACTAATGTCTCATCAATATCAAGAATAATGGTGTTTTTTGTTAATGTCCTTTTGGGTATAAGATGTTGAAAATTTTGATCGGTTGCCATTTAATATTGAAGTGATAAAATATGCCTTAATTTTTTGGCTTCTAAGTCATTCATAATATGAAAGTAACAGGTTTTTGCTTTCATATTATGAAAACGTGAAAACGTGAAAACGTGAAAACGTGAAAACGTGAAAACGTGAAAACGTGAAAACGTGAAAACGTGAAAACGTGAAAACGTGAAAACGTGAAAAATCGCTGTTAAAAAATGAATATTTATAACCGGTTTTTAGAAAAAAACTTATTTCCTTTACAATTATTATTTAAGGTTAGAAAAAATGTCTAATCAATGGATTAACGACTTAACTGTTGCCCAATTGAAACAAGAACTTCGAGATCGGGAATTAAAGGTTAGCGGGAATAAAACAGAACTCTTGAAACGTTTACGCGAAGCATTAGCAGAAGAAGGATCAGCAGAAGCTGGAGGAGGTGCTACGGAAAAGACCACAAGAAAAAAGAAATCTCCAGGTACACCTAGCGCCAAAGCTTCGGAATTTGAAGCGGGGGCTGTTAAAAAGGGTAGGGGAGGAGGGGATTATGAAGTTGCTGTAAATAAATACGGGAAAAAATACTGGAGAAAATACACTGCTTCTAAAGCTACAACTCCCACTCCCACTGCAACAGCTACAGCTACAGCTGCAACTCCTGAAGCTGTAGATGAGATCGAAGAATGGAATAAACTTGTTAGAAAGAAAATGCAGCAATTGAAGGAAATGGCCAGAGATAAAGATCCTGATTATGAGAAGACATATGGCAAACTGGTAAAATTTCAGCTTATCAAATTTCTCTTAACTGGAGATCCGGGACCCAGACCACCTAAAGGGATTTCCCCTAAACGAAAGCAAGTTCCTTCCAAAGAGAAACCCAAGCCGAGTCGTAAGGGTAAAGAACGAACAGACGCCGAACCTGAACCTGAACCTGAACCTGAACCGGGACTCGAACCCGAAATTCGGCGTGTAGGTGAATTTAAAGAAATTGTATTAGGTGAATGGACAGCTCTTGGCGAATTAGATGTTCTTTTTTCGTTCTTGAAAGAAGTAGAAGATGAGGAACAATTATTTAAGTATATACAAGATGGAATTGATAACACTCCTAAAGAACAAGTGAAAGGAAGTGAGAATATTATACGTTTTGAACCCGATCCATACTGCGATTTATCTTCTGGAACATGTGGAGCTCAAGCTTTAGGTATTTTCTTAGATTCCGGAGTATACCGTGTCTCAGCAGAATATACAAAAGCTAATTATTTGAAGTCATTGTATGTTGATTTTGGTTCTGGTTCTGGTAAACACTCGGAACTTCCAACCTTGGCAGACTTTGGTCTCTTGAAAAATTTGGTATTGGCAGATTTATTCGTATTGAAAGCTAGAGTAGATAGATATGATACCGTTGCCGAATTGTTGGAAGGTATGGGTGGTAAAAGTCAAATTTTCGACGAAAATTTTGTTCTTTTATCAAACCCAATAAAAGCAAAACGAGGGAATATCATGAATGTAAAATTTGCTACCCGTGCTGAAGGTGTCTACAATGGTTTATTTATCAACAGATCGTCGTCGTAATTAAAATTTGATTGATATGTTGATAGACCTAGTGAAATTCAAAACACAAAAACACAAAAACACAAAAACACAAAAACACATTTTAAAATGTGTTTTTCAATTGGACAATTTTTAGTAGATACTAAACTTTGAATATTTTAAATGGGTAAAAAGAATATTTCCTTTTTTTCTTTAATATGTTGAATTGCTGTTTCTTTTTTAAATGTCATAAGAATACCCAAATATCTTAAAATCTTTTATATATAGACTATATACTTTATCTTGAATTTCTTTGTCCCTATAATATCTCTTCCATTCATCTTTATCTTTTTGTGTAATATTAATCCACATTTGATCAGATTTTGAAATCTTAAAATGTGTTTCAATATCGTTTGTATAATTTTCAAATCTAAGAATATGATTTTCAGGTATTAATAGGTTTTTTATCTTAGAATAATCATAAATAAAACAAAATTGTGGTATTAATAATTCTGTAACAATATTTGCACGATCATAAACTTCCTTAATTGTAGAAATACCATTTAAAATCCATTCTTCAAATGTAGGAAATTTTTCTATTAATATCTTATATTCCGGATTATTATGAAAGCCCCCTCTTTTCATAAATTTATAAGATGAAACAAGACGTGAATATGGATTTCTTACAATTGTATACATCTTTTCTCTACACCATTTAGGATATACATTTGCAAAACAATGTCCTAAACATGTTATATATGGATTTGTACCATATTTGTATCTTTTAGTAATAGATGTACCTCCGGTTTTTGGTATATGTATAAATATAGAATGTGTATTTCTTAAATGATCTTCTGAAACCTTAATTCTATATCTCCAATTCCATTTAAGATTTTCTTGATTATTATAATCAATAAAATATGTAGGATAACTTATAGGAGGACCTAAACCAGCATTTAAATGTATCATGTTTCTTTCAGTATATTCATATTAGAAATTTTCTATCGTTTTTATATTATACATACATATATGTATGTATATACATATATACCGAAAATTTGTGTTGGTTCTAGTGGTGGAGGTGGTGGAGGTGCACCTACAAAAGTTCCTGAATATATCTCTTTAGGACTTACTGGGTCTGGCGGTCAAGGAGGACAACAAGGGAATTCTGGTACATCTGCTTCTAGA
>JGI10211J14876_10001197_pt1 | contig 11413 bp, 21 predicted proteins | sample Etolagsediment_FD_14876 | JGI IMG/M metagenome (IMG submission 14876)
ATGATAAGACTTATATTTGTATTTGGGCTTATGGCGGTGAAATAGATAGTTATAAGTGGAATCCTTTTTTTAGAGATAGACCCTAAAACACCTTGTGAATACACCAATAACGATGTTGGTGAAAATAAATTATTTGATGGAGATATAGTTCTAAGAACATCACTAGATAATGAAACTGAAAAGTACGTTGTTGGGTGGGATTTTGATTGTTGGGTATTCTACACTTTAGATGGTAGATTAATAGGAAGAGTATCTAAGGTACTAGGATTTGATAAAGTAATGGGTGTTGATGTTAAGATTATTGGTAACATACATGACCAAAAATAAATAAGAATCAAATGAAACTAGAAGGTAATAAAAACTTAGCAGCCACACAGATAACGGATAAAATTAGGGTTTCAACTGCTATTATGGTGTATAGTCCTGAAATCTCCATTTATCCATATACTCAGTATGAAACTTTCATATTTTCAGACAACCCTCAAGACAAATTATACATGGAACATCAAGTTATAGTGAACTTGATGAAAGACTTGCTAGTAAATCTGTTAAAATACATAATTATATAGTTAAAAATTTACAAGAAAAATTTGGAATTACCAATTAAAAACATTAAATTTACAACATGAACTACGAACAGCTTATAAATAAACTAAAAGAGAAGGTTACTCCAAAAGAGTTAATTTATTACTATAATGCGGAAATTAAGAATAAGTTACAAGAATTGGGAAAAATTAAAAAAGTACTAGAGGAAAATACTTATTGGGATAATAAAGAAAGAATAGTTTTACACTTTGTAAAATATGATTTATATTTAGAAATGATTATATCTTACTCCTCATATAGTGGTTATCATGCCTCATTTTCTGATACTAAATTAGTTAAACCATACCAAGAAACAATAACACTTTACAAATGAACTACAAACAAATAATAACAGAAGCACAGAAACTAATCACCGCAGACAGATTTGCTGATGGGGAATGGACTAAGTATTTAGGTAATGATAAGTATGAAAATGTTTTAAAAAACTTTAGGATCTGTAGAACTAGTATCAACTAAATATGTATATTCCGATGAAGGGGAGTCTGTTGTATGGTTTTCAGACCATAATGTATATGTCCAAATTAGTTGGAATTATGATTCTTATAATGGAACAAATGCTTGTTGGGAATTTTGTAAGGAAGTACACCCAATAGAAAAAACAGTTATAGTATATGAATAAGATACTAATAGGATCAAAAGCTATTAGACACTGGTATCCTGATTTCACACGAGAACCAAAAGATACCGACTACGCTACTGACGTAGAACGTAAATCAGGGGTTGAAGTTGAGTATCTTTATAATCCTGTGTTATTTAAATACACTAACTGTGAGGTACTTAACCCTGATATGTTATTGACGTTAAAAGTCAGTCATTTATTTTGGGATGTTAATTGGGATAAGCATATGTATGATGCTCAGTTTCTACTGAAGAAAGGAGCTACTATACAAAAGCCGTTATTTTTAGAGTTACTGTCTTTTTGGAAAGAGTATCTACCTAAAATACACAGAAGCAACTTACAACAAAATGCTGATGATTTTTTTAATAATGTGATAGAGTACGACCATGATTATCTACACACGTTAATTAAAAACCCTCCAACGTATTTGAAAGTTTTGAAGGACGGGGAGGAAGTACTACCTTGTGAAAAGAAGTTTCATAGTATGTCGCACGAGGAAAAATGTGATTTAGTGCGCGAGGAAGTGTATGTTATGGCATATGAAAGGTATAATAACGTACCATTTTATGTTGCTTATGGTAGGATGCTTAGAAAATTTATTAGAGAACATGCTCCTGTTTGGGAGATGTTGTTTATAGTAGAAAATTATATTGAATTACATAAACCAAAATTTGATTTTATAACCGAAATTAACAAACATGACATTTCAAGAATTAAACGAGAAATTAAGAGACCTACAAAAATTTCGACTATCTAAAGACCGTATTTCACGGGAAGTAGTTAAGGAGATAGATGATTATGGAAGTCAAGGTGATAGTGGTATTGCTTATGAAATTTATCCTACCTCTGATCCAGAAGTATTTATTAAATTAACTATAAACACCGATAGTTATGGGGATGAAGAATTTGTAGGTGGAATTGAATTTGTACAAAAAATAACAAAAGAAGTAACAACATGGAAAAGCTAACAGCAGCACAGATATTAGAAATAGTTGCAGAAAACATGAGTGAATATGATTTTTCTGAAAATGAGTGGGGTGTAATACCTCTTTCAGAAGAGGAAATAAAACTTTGTACTGAAGCTGAAGAAGCAAGAGAAAGTTTTAAAAAGAGTATTGAGGGTGTATTAAGCTTACCACCATCGAAAAGAGAGATTCATCCTGATTATCTACGGCTAAAAGCTATGCCATCTTACTGGGATAAAAAAGAAGAACTAGGTTTAAAGAAACTAGGACTTGGTAAAATAGTGGAAGTAGATAGTTATGGTGGTGAAGGACAAGGTGAAACTTGGTATTCAGTAAAACACTTTGTGGATCATGATGTATACATTAGAATAGATGGAGTTTATTCTTCATATGAAGGTGTTGAATTTCATGATGGTTATGGTAAGGAAGTGTTTCCACAACAACGAACAATAACAGTATACGAATAATGGAAAAGATATTTAGAGTACGTTGTCTGGAAACAGATAAAATTATCGGACATGAGAGACTTAATAATAATTCATGGGAATTTATGGATTATGGAGAAAGTGGGGGTTGGCAAAAAGGTGTTATGGAGGTTAATGCTAAAAGAGAACAATATCTTGGATTTGATGACCAAAATGGTGATGGAATTTATGAAGGGGCTACTGTTGTTAAGTACGAACAAGATAGACTATCAGATGAATACCAAGAATGGTTAAGTTATGTTGAGGATGATATGGAACATGATAAAACACTTGAAAATAAAATACCTGTTGTTGAACGTATCAGGGATACTGTAACTATGGATAGAATGCCTGTGTATTGGTGTGAAAATGAGAGTTTTGGTTATGAAGGAGAAGGTTTGTATTATCCAGAGGATTTTGTAATTGTAAATAAATAACATATGTCACCAGAACTACTTAAAATAAAAGAGAAAGATTTGTTGTTTGTGGATATTGAAACAGCTTCACAGACATCAGAGTTTGATGAAAACCATCCACAATTCAACAGTTTTCAGTGGAAACATAGAGATAAACAAACTGATGAATTACTACCAACATCGGAAGTTATTAAGTTGTATAATAGAATAGCTGCCTTATCACCTGTATACGGACAAATAGTTTGTATAACAGTAGGATATATTGCTGATGAAAAGGCAAATATCATGACTTTCTCAGGGGATGAATTTCAAATTATAAAAGACTTCTACGAAATGGTTAATAACCTAGGTAGGACGTTAGTACTTTGGAATGCAGATTTTGACTTACCATACATAAGAAAACGTGCGGTTATTCTTGGTGTACCTGTTATACTAAGAAATGATTGTGGTAATGATACCGATAAAAAACCTTGGTCAATAAAAGGGGTGTTGGACCTTATGCAAGTTTGGAAAGGTATAAGCTACTATAATGATAGTTTGGAAGAGGTATCTGCTGTACTAGGGCTACCCTCACCTAAAGAAGATTTACGAGGTTCTGAGGTATCTAAAGCGTTTCATGGTGGTAGAATAGCTGATATTATTAGCTACTGTGAAAGAGATGTGGTATCTACGTTGAATATCTTTAGGAAATTTACTTTACAACCAGTAATTGATGAGATAATTGTGAAAGAGTACAAACCACAAAAACCATTACCTCTATTGGAACGTATTAAGAACAAGGGGGTTATTGACGATGAGGATAGAAAGATATTAGATAATTTCAAAGGTGACAAAAATAAACTAGATAACATTTTAAATTCAGTATTGTGAAATTACCAAAAACATATAGTGAATCCACATGGGAACGTGGGGGTAAGATAAAAGCACATAAAAAACATGTAGGAAAACCTATGATCAGTTGGTCACAGGTGGAAACGTGGTTCTCAAAAAGAGGCTTTAATACAGGTAAACTAGGACAACATGAATACTTTTTAAAGTACTTCTTCGGTGAATCATTTCCTGATAAGGGTTGGGGTGAGTTTGGCAATCAAACAGAGGATTACATATGTGAAAAGAAAGGTAGTGATAACTTTTCAGAAGCAGAAAAAGCTGTTTTAGACGGTATTAAACCACTAGGTGTTTTCCAAAGGGAGATAGTGATAGATTTTGGTGAATTTGTGCTTCTTGGGTACATAGATGATATGAGTAAACCAGTTAAAAAGGTTGTTGATACCGTAAGGGATTACAAAACTAAATCAGAATCTTCTAAAAAAGACTTACATAAACCTGATAAATTACAACTTCCTTTGTATGTTGGGGGACTTCAGCAAGAAGGAATTACTGTAAAAAGAGCAGAATATGTTGTTATAGAGAGATTAGGAGGTAAAGAGTGTATGATGGGTGGAGGACGAGAAGCTCTTTCTATTGGTGAACGTGTTTGGGTGGAGGAATTTCACTTTACAGATGATATGATCGAAGAAGCATTTTCAAAAGTAAGAACCGCAGCAAAAGAAATATCTGAACACTATGAAGTATTTTTGGAGGTGAATGTATGAAGATTGTAGTTATAGGACATAAACAACATGGGAAGGATACTCTTGCTGAACTTATAACCAAACATTCAAACTTACGTTGCTCTGGATCAAGTGTTAAAGCTTTGGAATTGTTTTTATTTGATATACTCGCAGATAAGTATGGGTATAAGACAATCGAAGAAGCTTATGAAGATAGAGATAGTTGTCGACAAGATTGGTTTGAGAGTATTGCCAAATACAATACACCTGACCCAACAAAACTTGCAAGACAGATCATGGAGGAAAATGATATTTATGTTGGTATAAGAAACCCAATTGAATTAGATGCTTGCTTGGAAGAGGGAGTTTTTAACTTTGTTATTGGAATATTTGATCCAAGAAAACCATTAGAAGGTTTATCAAATAAAATAGATGTTCATAAATACAGTGATTTGTTGATAACTAATGATGGAAACTTACAAGAATTAGAAGAAAAAGTTGTATATTCGTTAAAACATTTGGGATTATGGAAAGAGAATTAGTATTTGCAGATGGGCAGAGTATTATTGGCGGAGAAGATATGAGGGACATAGTTAGTATATTTCCTGAATTAAAGGATCAATTTACACAACGTAAAACTTACGATGAATATTACTATACTTCAAAAGAAGTGTTTATTACAACTGAAATTATTGATGCTCTAACTAGTAATTGGTATTCTATTAAAATTACTAGCTCTGAAATAATTATACTGTAAATAAGTATAAAAATAAACCAATCAATTTTATGAAAGAAGATAAAAACATAACAGCAGATATAATAGCTGATTCAGTAAATAGTTTAGGACATAGGCTAACTACATTTGTAGTAGTTGTTCCAAGAATAGTACTAGCTGAATTTAATACCCACAGAGCACTTTCAAGAAATAGTGCTAGTAGTCGTGCGATACCATTTTCTAAAATGGTAGAAAAGGCAAAGACAAATCCATTCATACCTCGTGCTTGGCAAAAAGACCATAAAGGTATGCAGGGTACAAAGTATTTTAGTGAATTAGACACTATAGCAGGTGAGAAAATGTTTAATTTTAAAACTAATGAGTATGACTTACCAATATATAGTGTTGAACTTTTTGAGGAAGAGTGGTTAACATCAAGAGATTATGCAGTAAATCAAGCAACTACATTAAACAATAGAGGAGTTACAAAGCAAATATGTAATAGACTTCTTGAACCATTTATGTATCAAACTATTATTGTAACCGCAACTGAATGGGAAAACTTCTTTGCACTTAGAGCAGATCCGGCAGCAGAAATACATATTCAAGAACTAGCATTTAAAATGTTGGAAGCGTATAATAAGTCTACACCAGTACCACTTAAAAAAGGAGAATGGCATATCCCTTTTGGAGATAGAGTTGATGCAGGTAAAGTAACTCAACTATTAGAATCACAAGATAATATCAATCCTAGTGACCATGATGTAGATCAAACAAGAATTAAAATAGCAACAGCTCGTTGTGCTAGGGTATCTTATTTAAACTTTGAGGGTAAAGATGATTATCAAGCTGATATAAAGTTACATGATAATCTAGCATCAATGGGACATTGGTCTCCTTTTGAACATTGTGCTGAGAATACGGAGGATTCTAATTGGTCAGGTAACTTTAGAGGATTTAAACAATATAGAAAATCATTTCAAGGTGAAAATAAAACCGATGAACGAGTAAAAAGTAGGTTATGAAAAAATACCCAACAGGACTACCTATAAAAACAGATACTGATATTTTTAATATAGTTGAATGTTTAGATGACCATGTAATTGTAGCATACCTTAATAATATTTCAGGTACTCTTAAATATGGTGAGTTTTTACCAATGACTGAGGAAGAATACTATGAGGAATTTATGAAAAGTAGTTATTGGTATAAGGGGGAATCAAATTATAATTTAATCCTAAATGGGGAATTTTCTTTCATTATAGATAGTAATAGTAAATTATTATTAGAATGTGGTTTAAATAGGTATAATAATAAAGCTCAATTAGAATTAATTTCTAAATATATAAAACAAATTAATCAAGCTAAAAATCATCAAAGATCTATAAAAGCAATAAGAACATATTATGATATTTAAAGAAGAATTAGAGGGATTAAATGATAAATTACAGGATTTATCACTTACACAAGATTTCAATGTCTATCTTAGGTGGGGAACAGAAGGTTATGTTGATTTTGTAGATTTGTTACTTGACAATGTAGAGATTAATATTTGGAACTCAGAAGATGATAGAAGAAAATTTCATGAAGATACAAATGAATATGAGCCTTTACGAGACTTTATAATAACTGAGTTACTTAAAATTTTGTTTAAGTTACAAACAGTAACTTTAGCATTAAAGAAATGAAAGTACTAAGTTTATTTGATGGAATTGGTTGTGCTAAAGTAGCTCTTGATAGAGCTGGTATCAACGTGGAAGAGTACTATAGTAGTGAAATAGATAAAAACTGCTTGAAACTTTTAGAGACTAAATATCCAAACCACATACAACTAGGAGATATTACACAAATATCTGATGAGGATGTTCCATTTGTTGATATTGTTTTTGGAGGTAGTCCCTGTCAGAGCTTTTCTAGGTCAGGTAATGGAACTGGTTTTGATGGTAAAAGTGGTTTATTTTGGGAGTATGTTAGGGTATTAGAAGTTGCCAGGAAGAAAAACCCTAATGTCCTGTTCTTACTTGAGAATGTGGTGATGAAGAAAGAGTGGCAGGATATTATAACCGATGCTTTAGGTGTTGAACCAATTATGATAGATAGTACTCTGGTATCTGCTCAAAAACGTCAAAGACTGTATTGGACAAATATCAAAAGGGTAGAGCAACCAAAAGATAAAAACATAATAATAGACAATATATTTCAGTGGTATGAATCTAGGGAGTTAGAAAAATTAAGTGAGGATTTTCTATGGTATGATAATGAAACTAATACCTTTAAAGTTAAGAACGGAACTAAAAAAGGTTACTTAGAAGTAGAGGATGGAGATACTATAAACTTAGATTTTCCTACTTCCAAAACACGAAGAGGACGTGTTGGTAAACAAAAAGCAAACACACTCAATACAGGTTGCAATCAAGGGATATTTTTGGGTGGAAAAGTATGGAAACTCACTCCAATTGAATGTGAAAGACTACAGACATTACCAGATAATTACACAGAAGGGTTCTCTGATAGTGTTAGACGTAATATGATAGGTAATGGATGGACTGTGGATGTGATTGTTCATATATTAAGTTTTATAAAAGTAGTAGATAAGTGGGATAAGAGATTTATGGATTTAGTGGATTTAGTAGGTAGTTGGTCAAAAGACACTACTAAAGTAGGTGCTGTTATAGTATCAGGAAAACGTGTTCAATCTGTTGGTTTCAATGGTATTCCTTCGGGTTTAGAAGATACAGATTTACGTTTAGAAAGACCGCAGAAGTACATGTGGGTGGAACATGCTGAAAGAAATGCTATTTATAATACAAATGAAGATCTAACTGGTTCTACTATCTACTGTAATTTACATCCTTGTCATGAATGTGCTGGAGCTATATGTGCTAAAGGTATAACTGAAATAGTTTGTCCTGAACCTGATTTTACACATCCTAGATGGGGTGAAAGTTTTAAAGTAGCTAATGAAAAATTTGTTGAAAAAGGTTTGAAAATAACTTACATTTAATTTGGAATTTAGGAATATAAAACTTACATTTGTATTATGATATTTAAGGAAGGGAATCTGAGACCAGATTACGTAGTAAAAGAGGAAATGTGGGTTGAAATTAGTAAAAAGTATGACGTGTAATTTATGATAGATGATTGTAGACAAGTTATTGATCATGCTAGATCTTTAGGATATACTGTACTTGATTGTGAAAATAATACATTTTAAGATGAAACTACCAGTTAAATACAAAAACGAATACCATATAGCAACAGAGAGTTTTTTTGTTGGTAAACAGGAGTATGTTGTGGTTGATGGGCATCCTGTTATGGAAGATGAAATAGAATACTTAGATGACAGTGATTACTTTGATTTCTTTATGAAAAAAGATCAATATTATGAATCTTATGGGTGTATTATAAAAGAAGTAGAAGATGGTCTTGATTTCACAATTCAAATATTTCTAGGTGATTTTAGTGGGTATTATGGTGAAGTTATACCATATGGAAGTGTATTACGTGTAAATAGTAAAGTACTAGAAATACTTAATGAATTAAATAACCATGTTGAGATACTAAACAACATCCATGAAAGAGAAAGAAAAATATCTGAAATTCAGGAAAAGACTGATAACTGAAAAGCAGGTTGATATGGGTTTCATTGAAAACTATTGTAAAGAGGATGATAGGGATTTTGGTGAATTTCAAATTCTAAGAAACTTTGTTGTAGCACATGGACTAGATGGTTTATTTTGGTATAAACTCATTAATCATTTAGATAAATACTACCAAGTAAACTTCTTAACCGATTTACAAACTAACCAAGTTATAAAAGTATTATGAGAGAACAGGTAATTGCAGATATAGTAGGAGCTAAAACAACTGAACAAGCGGTAGCAGCTATAAAATCAGTTATGAAAGCCCTTCACCTAAACTCTGCTTATGGGGATATGGTACGTATCCAGGGGGATATTCAAAAAGAGGTAAGGAAACTACGTGATTTTGAACAAACTTATGAAAGTCTAACAATACCCCGTAACTTTGAGGATCTAAAAACACTTACCATTGAAGTAGGATTTTTAAGGACTATTGTCGTTGATAAGTTTGTTTCGGATGTGAACATGCTTAAAGTGTTGTTGGAAGAGAGTAAAACCGAAGAACGAGATAATGCTATGAAATGGTTGGCTGATAGCCCTGACCATAAAAACTTAGCTAAATCATCTTATAGGGACTACCTAGGAGCTGCTCCAAGTTATAAAGAGTGGCTTCGTGTGAAGGCTATTACATATGGAAATTACAGACTACTAGAGGAGTTATTAAAATCAATTGATGGTTTTAGAGCCGTACTTAAAACAGAATTATATCATATTTCAAAAATTATAGAAGAGGACGTAAAATGAGAACATACATAAAAGAAAAAGAAGTAGATAAGTATTTTACAGAGTATGACAGTACTAAATATTATGGAGTACAATCAACATTAACTAAGGCAAAGTATGTTTTAATTCAAAATGAATATCAAAGTGGAAAATTTAGGGCAGTAACTTTAGAACCCACAGGTAACTCTCATGCAAGCACATTTGAAAAACCATTTGAAAATTATCTACAAACAAATAAGGTAAATATATACGAATTTGACACAAGAAATGAATTACTTCAATGGTTATTAGATTAATTAACAAATAAATATAAATAATGGCTTACTTAAGAACAAATTACGCATTAGGAAATTTCGTGGAAACTTCAAAAGAACCAAAGGAGGGTTTCACCGAACATGATTGGACATTTGGTAATAAAAGTGGTACAAACTACCGAAAAGAATACCGTGAACCTATCACAGGGGAACTTTATGAGGTAAGTATCAAGGACGTTGATAAGATGGGTAAAATAGTAACTTTAACTATTAAAGGTGATACTTTTTACAATATCCAACTACCATTATTAGATAAAAACAAGAACATCGATGATTTTGTAAAGTCTTTGATCTTAGTTTTACCAAATCTAGTTAAAGGTCAACAGTACAGTGTTACAATGTATGCAGGGTTTGTACCTGAAGGGAAAGATCGTAAGTTAAATGGTTTGACTATAAAATCAGATGGAAACAAAGTAGAGAAAGCTTACTCATTTACAACCAAAGAAGCTGCTGGGGATATTCCTGCTGTAAATTGGACTAAAACAATGGGAGAGTGGTTAGCTGATGCTCGTGCTCAAAATGAGTTTTTGTATGGTGAATTACAAAAGCAGATAGAACGACTTGCTGGGGATGTCACTGAATCTCAACCCCAAGCTCTTGAAGAAGAGGAAGAACAAGACCTAGATCTCCCCTTCTGATGAAACATTTGATGTTAGATATAGAGACAATGGGTAATGGTAGCTATGCTGCCGTTACTTCCATTGCTGCTGTTGAATTTGACTTAGAAACAGGTAAAACTGGTAGGGAATTTCATAAAAGAATATCTTTACAGTCATCACTTGATATGGGTTTAAAAGTTACAGCAAGTACGTTACTTTGGTGGTTAGATCAAACTAAAGAAGCACAGAAAGAACTTCATGGTGTAGATGATTTATTTGATACCCTTGTAGAGTTTAATATTTGGGTTGGTGATAAAGAGTACCAAGTTTGGGGTAATGGTGCTTCATTTGATTGTAGTATTCTAAGGGATGCTTTTGAAATTTGTGAACTGGAAGCTCCTTGGAAATTCTTTAATGAAAGGGATGTTAGAACACTTTCTAGTTTAATACCTGATATTAAAAAGGGTATGAAATTTGAAGGTGAACCACATAATCCAATTGATGATTGTAAACATCAAATTAAGTATTGTAATGAGATTTACATGCAGTTGTTTCCGTTTAGAATTAATACACTAATTACTAGATTAAATAGGTATAATGAAAATAAAGTTTAAAAAGTTACAGGAAGGTGTTACTTTACCAACTAAAGCCACATCACAGGCAGGTGCTTATGATGTTGTTTGTACGGAAGTAGTTCATAAGGATGATTATGTTGTTTGTAAAACTGGATTTTCAGCTGAAATCCCACCAGGTTACCGTGTGATATGTGCTGCTCGTAGTAGTATTAGTAAATCAGGC
>JGI10211J14876_10001200_pt1 | contig 11392 bp, 13 predicted proteins | sample Etolagsediment_FD_14876 | JGI IMG/M metagenome (IMG submission 14876)
ACAAGTGATAGATCTTTACCAGAGCTTAATTTGATAGAAGGATTAAACAGCTGAAATCCTAAAACAATAAAATTAACAATACTAAACATTATATTAATAGTACAACAAAATAATTTTAAATTATTTTACAAAATTATAAATTAATTATTTTTATCAATATCACTATCATCGTCAGATAAATATGTTATAAAAGTTTCATTTGAATTAGTTCTCTCTATTATTCGCATTTCAAATCCTGTACAAAAATATTTATAATATAGGTATTTGATATAATCCATAAACATATATATTTTATTACATTAAAATATATATTTCAATTTTAATTAAACACAACTGTAATTTCAATTTCTTCACGTTTAACTGTTTTAGTAGCAGATATTGATAACTCTTCTCTCTTTTTTCTAGTTTTACCTCCTTGCATATTAGTTTTTTTCTTAGCACTACTATTTCTAACATTCATATCTGATTCAATTTCGGCATAATTATCTTCTATATATTTAACTACATCATTTTGTATAGCCCATTTAAAAAAATTTAATTGACCAATAGTAGTTTGTATGTATTTATTATCTTGATATGGAACAGTAATTCTCTCCCACCTGCAAAATGGATCAAAACGTTTTTTTGAATATGCTTTAAGATTTAGTTTATAATCATTATAAACCTTAAACCTATTTTCTTTTGAATTTAAACTATATATAGTATAGTGTTTTTTAGCATAATTAGTTGCAAACCAGTCAACAATTCGTAACGATATTCTAGAATCACCATTAATTATGCTAAGCATTTTATTCATATTACTATAGTTATCACCTTTATAATATTCAAGAAGTCGGTTTAATAATAAATCATTTTGTTTAATATAAGTCATTATTAATTTAGTAATTAAGTCTTCTCTTTTAAATCATTATTTATCTAATTAAAATAGCAAATAAATAGTAAATTATAATATATACAGTAAATGAAATGTGTTGAATATAATAATATTAAATTTTATATAGGTCAAAATGCTCAAGAAAATTTTGATTTATTAGATAGTAGTAAAATAATTAATAGTGATTATATTTGGTTTCATTTAAATAGTTTTGCATCCCCATATGTAATAATGTATAGTACAATAGAAGAGATAAAAAATAAATCAGAAAATAATATTGATGATTTTTTAACTTTTGGAGCAAATTTATGTAAAGAAAATAGCAAATATAAATATTTAAAAGATTTAAAAATTGTCTATACTATATTAAAACAATTAACAAAAACAGATAAAATAGGTGAAGTAATAATAAGTGGTAAAAAAAGATATATTAAAATATAATTTTAATATTCGCAAAAAGAGTTTTTTGGTATTAAAAATTTTTCTTGATCATTAATAACATCTGTAAAGTTTTTAGATAAAAATGGATTTTGACAAGTTTGTACAATCATAGGACGTTCATCAATAAATTGTTTATATTTTTCTGGATTTATTTTATCGCCTCTTCTGGTTGTTTCACTTCTTAATGGTATATTGTTAATTATTTCATTTTTATCATTTAGTATAGGTTTATCTTCTCGTTTAGTCTTAACAAATTTCTCTCCACTAGTCCAAATTATAACACTCATTAATAAGTATATATAAATAAATTAAAATATATTAAACATATTAAATTAAATTAATTTAATATGTTTAACCAAAATATAGATAATATTAAATTACATTTAGATAAGAGGGTAGAAATCCTAAATTTACTCTCTCAGTTAACAAACTGTACTACAATAGATAAAGAAAGATTTGATAATATAGTTTATAGTTTAAAAGATAATCATAATATATATATTTATATAAAAAATAATAGAGTAGTTGGTATAATAACTCTATTAATAGAACAAAAACTAATACATAATGGGGCTTGTGTAGCACATATTGAAGATTTAGTAGTTGACAAAGAATATTCTGGTCAAGGTATTGCTAGAGAATTAATTAATTATTGTCTTAGCAAATTATCAAGTGATCGTCATTATAAAGTTATTTTAAATTGCACTGAAGAATTAAAAAAATTTTATGAAAAGTTTGGTTTTACACAAAAAAATATACAAATGGCAAAATATTATGTTTAATATATAATATAACTAGAATATATATGAATAATAAAACTAGAAAAATATATAGAGGAGGTAATTGTCAAAATGCTGGGCCTGATGGAATAAGTGGTTGTAGAGACTGTTGTGGTACAACAAATAAAATATGTATAGATAATTGTATGAATACACCATATAAACCACAAAGTGCAGGAGGTTATATGGGTGGTCCAATGAGAGAAAAAATTATTAAAATAGAAAAATCAAAAACACAAAATAAAAAGTATACAGCAAAAGTAAAAAATATTAAAACAGGTAAAACTAGAAAAATAAATTTTGGGCAATTAGGCTATCAACAATTTAAAGATAGAACACCATTAAAACTTTATAAAAAATTAGATCATTCTGATAAACGCCGACAAGAGAGATATTATAGTAGATTTAGTAGAGGAATAAAAAATCGTAAAAAAGCTATTGAGTATGAAGAGAGAAAAAGTAGAGGTTATTATAGTCCTAAAATATTAAGTCATATATATTTGTGGTAATTTAACCATATGCAACTTGTAATGGTGGAATATAAATATAATCAAATGTTGGAATATATTGAACTAGTGGTAAAGATATTATATCTGGAACTTTACTAATTGTTACCTGTTGTTTTTGTACTAATGTACAATATACTCGTTTAAATACTCGCATTTTAATTATACTTTAAAATATAAATTATAATCAATTATATTTTAAAAATAAAATAATAATTTATTATCATGAAACTATTATTAGTTTTATTAAGTATTATAAATTTAAATAGAGATGATTGTGTAATGTTTAGAGGCGGTGGATTTTCGGGATTTTGGTATTTTTATAATAAAACTGATAATATTACAAATTCAGATAAAATATATTGCTATTCATCTGGATGTCTAGCTGTTATAGCAAGTATTCCTCCAAACAATAAACAATATATATATGATACAGTATTAGAAATGAAACATTTTTATAAAAATAAGACAGGAAAAATTTATGAAATAAGAGAGAAATTTATAGACAATATTATAAATATACCAATTACTGATTATAATATAAATATAATAACATCAACTTATACTGGTAAATGTATAATAGAAAAACCAGATACAATAGATAAATTAAGACAATTACTACTAGATACTACTAATATACCTATAATAACAAGTAAATTAGGATATACAAATATAGATGGCATATTTTGTAGACTAAGTCATCCAATGTGTAAAACCACTTATTCTATTCCAAAAACATTTCGATTTATTATTAATATATTTAATCCATTTTTAACTATAGATGATGTAAACTATTTTAGCGAATGGAATAATTAATTACTCTTTAACAATTTTTAATTGTTTTGTAAATAAAAATTTATCTTTGTTTTGACATCTTCTTTGCAAATTACATTTTAGACAAGCAATTATAACATTACTATTAGAATGATTTATACTATTATCAATTCTATCTAATGTCCATTGTTCCATGTCTCGAACTTTGTTGTAAAATAGTAATACATTTTGTTTGCAATAATAACATTTTAATTTACTTGCTACAAGTTTTTCAATAGTCTCTTCTCTGGTGATATTATTACCATCATATTTATTCTTATTAATATCTTGTGTTTTATAACTACTTATTTTTTTATCAATTTCTCTCAATAACTCTGTACGATATTCAATATTATCTTCTTCCAAATAAAGCTGATTTATTAATTTTTTTTGAATATTATAGTCAAAAAATCTAGATGATATATTTTTCATACACTCACGCAATGCTACAATATTTTTATTGTTGGGATCATTTGCTTTATCTATTTTATCTTTTTGTCTTTTACCTAGTATTTCAATACTCTTCATTATATCTTAATAGTATATAATATTATGATATATAACTTATAAAGATGTAAAAACAATTTCTGGAGGATTCCAATATTTTGGAAACATTAGTCTTTTTTTTTTATTTATTCTAGGAGGCCATTCTCTAATAAACCAATTTAAATAATTTTTATATATATTATAATTATTATCGTATTCATATAGTAATATGTATTGTTCAACATTTTGTAATATTAAAAACCAATATTCTGTAGGTTTATGGTCAATACCATTTAAATTATCTATATGAGTTTTAATTAATACATTACCAGTTTTAACAATTGATTTGATGTAATCAATATCCATATAATAATTATATAATTATTATATTTAAAATAGGTTAAACTTATCATTATATTATATAATATAATGAGCGAAGAATGTCAAGAACTTAGAAATATTAAATACAAGACAATGCTTTTAAATAGTAATAATAAAAAAACACTAAATTCGGTAATTAAAGATGTTGCAAACTTAGATTTAATATTAGATACTGAAAATGAGAAAAGTAAACGTGAATCTTGGAATAGATTAGATAAATCTGCAAAAATGAATAAAATAAATGAATATATAAAAAAAATAGCACCTACACATAAATTAACTAATGAAGAAATAGATTCTTTAAAAACATATTTAAGTCAAAATTTAGATAAAAAGGCTTTACAACGTAATAAAGATGTTATTTATACAAAAGAGTCAGGTATATTAGAAAATATACCAACATTACATTTTAATAATTCTACAAGAAAATTTACATTAAGAAAACAGTCACAGCCATCTGCTTTAAAAACTTTAGGTCCAACTAGAAAAAAGAAAAATAAATCTAGTAAGCGACCAAAATCTCCAGAGTCTGAAGTGTCTACTAATCGATCTAATAATTAATTTATATAAAAATTGATACTAAATATAAATTAATTATATAAGATATAATGGATATTGATAATGTAACAATCTGTGAAAATATAAAAAAAACTTTAGAATCTGATGTAACCTTTACCAAAAGCGACTTTAAACTAATAAGAGAAATGTGTATCGATCTATTTAAAGAATTTGTTAATAATAATGTATTATTATTGAGTAATTCATCTTTTGATAAAGAATTAACAAGTTATATATATGATAATATCAAAGTAAATTTATTAGATATATATAATAATAGTAATAAACAAATTATTAAAAAGAAATTAAAAAAAATTATTAAAAAAACTACAAAATATTCTTGGAAAAAAGTTATACCATATAGATCATATAAAAATAGTTTTATTAGAAATATTAATTCAAAATCAAACTTTATTAATTTAAAAAATAAAGTAGAATATTTAAGAAATATTCCACAACCACAACAGAGAACAGATGAATGGTATCAATTTCGTCATAATTTACTAACCGCAAGCTCAATATGGAAAATATTAAGTACCCAATCTAATATTAATAATATTATATATGAAAAATGTAAACCATTTACACTTTTTAAAAGTCCTTCACTAGATTCGCCATTACATTGGGGTCAAAAATATGAACCAGTATCAATTGAGTTATATGAAAATCTATATAACACAAAAATAGAGGATTTTGGTTGCATTAAACATCCTAAATATCCTTTTATTGGAGCATCACCGGATGGTATTAATATAGATGAAAATAATCCTCGCTATGCACGTATGTTAGAAATTAAAAATGTTGTAAATAGAGAAATTACTGGCATTCCAAAAATGGAATACTGGATACAAATGCAAGTACAAATGGAAACTTGTGATTTAAATGAATGTGATTTTCTTGAAACACAATTTCTTGAGTATCATAATTATGATGATTTTATGAGTGATGGTACATTTACAATGACAGAAGATAACAAACAAAAAGGTATTATGTTATTATTTAATAATAATGGAAATACTTTTTATGAATATGCACCTATTAATATAGAAGAAGAGAGATATCAAATTTGGGAAGAAAATATGTTAAAAAAACATAGTGAATCTGAATGGATAAGAACAATATATTGGAAATTAGAAAAATTAAGTAATATACTAGTATTACGTAATAAATTATGGTTTAGTCAAGCATTACCTAAATTTAGAGATATTTGGGAAACTATATTAAAAGAGAGAGTAACAGGATATGAACATAGAGCACCAAAACGACGAACAACTAAAGTAAATAATATGCCAAACCGATGTTTAATTAATGTAACAAAATTAGAATAGATAATAAAAATATTATATAGTTTTATTATTTTTTACTTTATACACTTTAAATATATAAAGTAAAATGCTTAAAATTATATTAATATAAATAATAAATGGAGGCTACTGAAACAAAAGAAATGCAAGTTATTAAAAGGTCTGGAAATTCAGAAACAGTTTCTTTTGATAAAATTTTAAATCGTGTAAAAAAAATTGGTACAGAACATAAATTAAGTATAAATTTTAGCGGATTAGTAATCAAAGTTATAGATCAGTTACACGATAATATTAGTACATCAAAAATTGATGAATTAACTGCTGAGCAAGCAGCATCATTATCAACAAAACACCCAGACTATGGAATACTTGCAAGTGCATTAGTGGTATCAAATTTACAAAAAAATACTACTGATAATTTTTCAGATGCAATGAATAAATTATATAATTTTAAAGATGTTAATAATTCTGACGTACCTTTATTATCAAAAAGATTTATTACTGTAGTAAATAAAAATATAGATTATTTTAATAGTTTAGTAGATCACAAACGTGATTATCTAATAGATTATTTTGGTTTTAAAACATTAGAAAGAGCTTACTTAATGCATATTAATAAAAAAATCGTTGAAAGACCTCAATATATGTGGTTACGTGTAGCAATTTGTTTACACGAAAACGATTTAGAAAAAGTAAAAACAACATATGATTTAATGTCTCAAAAATATTTTACACACGCAACCCCTACACTATTTAATGCAGGTACACCAAGGCCACAATTAAGTTCTTGTTTTTTAATTGCAATGGAGAATGATAGTGTAGATGGTATTTTTAATACACTAAAAGAGTGCGCAAATATTTCAAAATGGGCTGGTGGAATTGGATTACATATTCATAATGTTAGAGGAACAGGAAGTCATATTCGTGGAACTAATGGTACATCAAATGGAATTATTCCTATGTTAGGTGTATTTAATAAAACAGCAAGATACATTGACCAGTGTGTTGTACCAGAAACATATATCTACACTAAAAATGGTGCTATCGAAATTCAAAATATTAAAAACAGTGATTATATTTATAATAGCAAAGGAGATATTGAAAAAGTAGATAATATTTTAGAACATCCTTATGATGGTGATATTTTTAAAATTGAAACCATGCACAGTATACATCCACTGGAAATAACTCCACAACATCCTATATTAGTTATGGTAGACCAATGTAAAGGAACAAATTTTGATATAATTAAAAAAAGAATTATGTCTTATGAAAAAAATAATAATATTATGGATATTTTTGAAAAGAATCCTGAACAAGAAAACCAATTATTTCAATGGAAAGAAGCAGAACAATTAACATATGATGATATGCCAATTTATGTAATACCAACATATTCAGAAGATAATAAATTAACTTGGGAAGACTGTTATATGTATGGTATAATTTTAGGGGATGGTTGTTTAAGTAATCAATATACAAATGGTTATATTAGTATGCATACCGTAAAAAAAAGAAATATACTAGATTTTTGTAAAAATTATTTTGATAAAAGATATATACAATATGTTATTGACACTAATGAAAACATTACAAGAATAAGATGGAATAAAACACTTAATATGCCAATCAGATATTCAGATATTTATGACACAAATAAAGAAAAATATATTGCAAGTGACTGGATAAATCTTCCAATAGATAAGAGTAAATATATCGTGAAAGGATTAATAGATACCGATGGTTGTATAAATCGAGAAGTTGTATTTGATTCTACTTCTTATAATTTAATAGAAAACATGAGATTTTTATTACTTAAAATGGGTATTCCAACTAGTGGTTATAAAAGAGATAGAGTTGGTGAAAAACATTATACAGAAAGAGGTGTTATTGAGAATAAAAAAATTTCGTATACACTGAGAATACCACAAACTGAAGATTTATGTAATTTGTTAGAAATTGAATATACTTCAAAGTTTTTTAAATTTTTAAGATATAAGAATCTTTTATTTACAAGAATTAAATCAATTGTAAAAAATCATTATCAAGGAACATTATATGATTTGCAATTAAAAAATACACATAACTATATGATACATAATGGTATAATTCATAATGGTGGTGGAAAGAGAGCTGGTAGCTTTGCTATCTATATTGAACCACATCATCCGGATATTGAAGAATTTTTAGATTTAAAGAAAAATCATGGAGACGAAGAACTTCGCGCTCGTGACCTTTTTTATGCTCTTTGGATTTCAGATCTGTTTATGGAAAGAGTACATACTAATAGCAAATGGTCATTATTTTGTCCAGATAGAACACCTGGATTATCAGAATGTTATGGAGATAATTATAAAAAATTATATCTCAAATATGAATCAAAAAATTTATTTACTAAACAAATTAATGCTCGTGATTTATGGATCAAAATTTTAGATTCGCAAATGGAAACAGGTACACCATATATGTTATATAAAGATGCTGTTAATTATAAAACAAATCAACAAAACCTTGGTACTATTAAGTCTAGTAATTTATGTGTAGCACCAGAAACATTAATATTAACAAAAAATGGTCAAGAAAAAATAGAAGATTTAAAAGATAAAGAGACAGAAGTATGGAATGGAAAAACCTTTAGTAAAACTACAGTATATCAAACAAGTGAATCTAGTGAATTAATAGAAGTACATACAAGTGATGGATGTATTTTATCATGTACAAAATATCATAAATTTTATATTCAAATTAAATATGAAAAAAATAAAAAAGGTGATATTATTGATTCTGAATATGTAAAAATAGTAGAAGCAAAAGATTTAAAAGAGGGTATGAAAATTATTAAATCAGAATATCCTGTAATTGATAATAAAGAAAAAGTATTGGAAGATGCTTATAGTAATGGATTTTTTAGTGGCGATGGAACTTATGCAAATATAACTGATAATGAAATTAGATTATGTAGTTTTAAATGTTCACAAAATGAACAATTTTGTAAACGGCATATTCATAATAAAAAAATAGAAAACTCTGAATTAAGAAATGATAATTTATGTAATGCATATTCTTATGAAAAAAAACCACANGTAACTCTGTATGGAGAAAAAATTAAATTATTAGAAAATTTATCATACATTAGTAAAGGTGAAATAAAAAATAATAAATTAAATGTTACACTTGTTCCAACATTAGAAGAAAAATTTTTTGTTCCNNATAATTATTGTATTAAAAGTAAAATAGATTGGTTTTCAGGTTATTGCGATGCAGATGGATCAATTTCTAGAAATGGTAAAAATCAGAGTCTACAAATTTCAAGTATACATAAAGAATTTCTTATTAATATAAAATTAATGTTGCAAACGTGTGGTATAAGTTCGGTTGTTTCATTAAATATGGATAAAAGAAAAGTATATTTACCAAAGAATGATGGTTCAAATGAATATAAAGAATATGATTGTAAAAAATTATGGAGATTATTAATAGCATCAAATCAACTTCAAAAATTATTAGAATTAGGATTTTCTCCAAAAAGATTGATTATAGAACAATGTAATTATCAGAGAAGTGCAAATAAATTTATTACTATTTCAAAAATAGTTGATAATAATAGGGTTGATAAAACATATTGTTTTAATGAACCTATAAGACACACTGGTATTTTTAATGGTATTATTACTTCACAATGTACAGAGATTACAGAATACAGTAATGAGAATGAGACAGCTGTATGTAATTTAGCTAGTATTGGATTAAGTAAATTTATTAAAGAAACACCTAATCCATTTACTGATGTAACTGTATATAGCAAAAAAGACTGTAATTGGTGTGTACTTATGAAAGCACTTCTTAAAAAACGTGGTATAAATTATAATGAAATCATTTTATCAAGTGATAAAGAATTTTCTGAATTTAAAGAAAAAAATAGTGTTGAAACATTACCTCAGTTATTTGATAATGGTGTTTTAATTGGTGGTTATAATAAAGTTGAAGATCTACTTAGACATAAATTTGATTATGAAAAATTACATAGTGTTACAAAAATTGTAACAGAGAATTTAAATAAGATTATAGATATTAATTTTTATCCAACAGAAAAGACTAAACGTAGTAATTTAAATCATCGACCAATTGGTATTGGAGTACAAGGATTAGCAGATGTGTTTGTATTATTAGATTTACCATTTGAAAGTGATGAAGCAAAAAAGATCAATATTAATATTTTTAAGACTATTTATCACGCAGCTTTACAGCAATCTAATGAGATTGCAATTGATAGAATTAGTAATATAGAATATCTTATAGATGAATATAATTCAGGAAATTGGACTTTTAACACAGAAGATGATATTTGTACAGAATATAATATATATAATGTTACAGACGCTAGTATTACAAATGCAATAAATAATGATAATAAAATCGATAGACTATTAAACAAGTACAGACCAATTAGAAAAGAAATAGAAAATACTTGGAGTGACAAAAAACTATGTGGATCATATAGCTCATTTGAAGGTTCACCAGCACATAATGGTATTTTACAATTTGATATGTGGAATCGAAATCCAGACACAGATTCTGATATTAATTATGATTGGAATACTCTAAAACAGAGTATTAAAGAATATGGACTTCGTAATAGTTTACTAGTTGCACCTATGCCAACTGCTAGTACCAGTCAAATTTTAGGTAATAATGAATGTTTTGAACCATTTACAAGTAATATTTATTCAAGAAGAACACTCGCTGGAGAATTTATTATTGTTAATAAGTATTTAATTAATGATCTTATTAATTTAGGTATTTGGGATGATACAATTAAAAATAATATAATTCAGAATAAAGGTAGTATTCAATATATTGACACTATACCAAAACGACTAAAAGAAAAATATAAAATTGTTTGGGAAATACCAATGAAAAATCTTATAGATATGTCTAGAGATAGAGGAGCCTATATTTGTCAATCGCAAAGTTTAAATCTTTGGATGGAAGATCCAACTGCAAAAACTTTAACCAATATGCATTTTTATAGTTGGAAACAAGGACTAAAAACTGGAATATATTATCTTCGCAGAAAACCAAGACATCAGCCACAGCAGTTTACAATTGAACCTGAAAGTAAAAAACCAAAACGAGATGTAGAGTGTGATGAGAATGGTTGTACTATGTGTTCTGGTTAATAATGTTAAATAATATAAATAATATAAATTATATAATATTAATATTATATAATTATGGCTTGGAGAGCTA
>JGI10211J14876_10001202_pt1 | contig 11382 bp, 10 predicted proteins | sample Etolagsediment_FD_14876 | JGI IMG/M metagenome (IMG submission 14876)
GCAAGCGTCACGATGACCACCAGCATAACCAGTCCGATGCAGAAATATGATACTCTCCAGCCATATCGTAGAACAAGGACCGTAAAAACCGGTACCAGAATAAACTGGCCCACGCAGCTGCCAGCAAGGCCCATACTCACCGCGAGACCCCGCCCCCTTTCGAACCACTTGCTCATGAGGGCCGCAAACAGAGGCACCGTTGTCCCTCCCATACCTAGTGCGGCCAGGATTCCGTAAAATATAAAGAATTGCCATGAAGCCTCGACGAGAGAAAGGCCCATGAAGCCAACAGAAAGAAAAACCGCCGAGATCATGATGACCCATTTGGGACCATGCCGGTCATAAGCCCTGCCTATGATGGTTAGAGAGAAGGCATAAATCGTCATATTAAGAAAAAATGCAAGCGATATGAGGCCCCGGTCCCATCCGAATTCCGCCATCAAAGGCTTGAACACAACACCGATCGTAAACCGCGCCCCTGAGGTGAAAAAGAGAATCAGAAAGGAAGAGGCCAAAATGTACCAGCCGTAAAAAAAGTTAAAACTGTGAGTTGTTCGCTTTGCTTGCATCATATGCCCCTGAGTATTGGCAGGATTTGTTCGCACCGGCACATCTTAGAATGTGAGATGGAGCCAGGTCAAGCGCCAACGCATGAACTCTATTCTATTTTAGAAGCAACCGGAGAGTTAGAATCCCTGGCCCGGTATATGATCCGGGCCTCATTCTCCCATGAGCGGCTGACATATATCCTGGAGGACTCCATGGTTGTCTGCCGTTCAAAGGAGTGCAAAAAGGAAAAAATTTTTTATGTTTTTGAATGGCCCCGCCAGAAGGGATGTAAACACTTGCGGCCATATGTTTGTTTGATAAGAACTTCCTTTTGCGAACTCTAACTATAAGGGATTTGCCATTGTGTGTCAAACCAAAATCTACCTCATTATGTTGTGGTGCCAAATACATGTCTGAAAATATGGGCTAAGTGCAGGAAGGGCGAGGAGGGTATGACAGTGAATCAGGATCTTGATCTTGACGAGAGAGCGGAAAATCGGGGAAATCTGAGTAGAGCTATCCCTTAGACCCATCTCCCATTCAAAAAATCAGCCGGTGTAGGCCATGCCAAATGCAGGTAAATCTCTGGCCTCCTGCTCCGCTTCCAGCCCGTAGGGCTTACAGTCTGGAGGGTAGAACTTACGGCGAGGAGAGATACTTCGGGTAGACATATAACCACTCGTTCGACCTAGAGATCATTCGGCTCCGAGCGACTCGACATGAGCTCGTCGACATGTCTCGCGGCCGAGGGGTTCTCGACAGATTATCGGACCCTCCAGACAGTCGGCGGGCAGGCACGGGGAGCAATGGTATTTTCAAGATTATAAGAGGAGGGAAAACCTGTAATTGATAGCTGAACGCTTATAGATAGGATAGCTTTTTATCAAACGATTCTAAATATCCGTAGAATAAAAAAAAGGATTCCGACAACCAAACCGAACAAGGCACAGATCTGGGCGATCAAAAAAAGGTAAAACAACGTAACCTTAATGTTCTTATCCCGTTCATATGGCCTTTTTCTTTTCGTTAGATCAGCAGTCATATTGCGTACAATATAGGGTTAGTGGTTGGTTATCAGTGGTTGTTAAGGTAATTTAAGAATAAAATATGCTTGAATTTGTTTGGTTAAGGAATTGTATATAGCAAGGAAAGGTTTAACACTCCTAACAGCTTACTTTTTTCTTGCCTCGAGAGAGGCCTTGATTTTCTTTAATCGTAGAAAACTTTCTCTTTCTATTTCTTCCATTCTCATTTCTATATGCTTAATCGTTGCCTTTAGCCGAGGGATAACAATGTATTCTAATGCATTAACCCTTCTTTTTGTCTTTTCTACCTCTTCGGCAATTCTCCTGACCGACTCTTCTATCTCAGCCAGTTTCACAATTGATAAAATTGACTCCTCAAAATTCTTGGCGGCATCATCAAGTTTCGCATTTGTGCTTAAAAAACCATAGCCTCTTTCATTTACCCGCCGAATTAAATTCTCTACTTTCATAATAGGGACTGAAACACCCATTATATTTTTAATCATAAAATCTACGTTAATATCTCTCAGCGTTATACCGCTAATCTGTTCTAAATCCCGCGACCCTAACAAAACTTCAGCCATTAAAAGACTATAAAAAGCGATTTTTAGGCTTTCTTCTACCCTCTTCCGTGCGTCCTTATATTCCTTAATTACCGCCATAAACTCAGAAATCAATGCATCTCTCTTTTCCTTCAAAAGCCTGTGCCCTTTATCAGCCAGCTTTACTCTCTTTCTGAGCTTCAATAATTCCATCCGTGTGGGCTTAACGTTTTGTAGAATATCTGCCATCTATTCTTCTTCTCCTGCCGTAGCTACAGACTCTTTCTTGTAATATTGTTTCACGTATTTTTCATCTATTCTTTTCAGCGCTCCCTCTGGAAGTGTTGAGAGAAGTTCCCATCCTAAATTAAGTGTTTGCTCAATGGTTCTGTTTTCATCCGCTCCCTGTGTGACAAACCTCTCTTCAAAAATATCTGCAAACTTTAAATTGAGGCGATCCCTTTCGCTCAATGCCTCCTCTCCTACAACTGCAACAAGGCTCCTTACTTCCCTTCCTTCAGCATATCCAGAATAACATTGGTCAGACACCCCTAAATGATCCGCCCGTGTCCTGCCTTCCCCAATCCCTTCATTCATGAGCCTCGAGAGACTAGGGAGAACATCTACGGGAGGGTAAATTCCTTTTCTGTGTAACTCACGCGAGAGGACAAATTGCCCCTCGGTTATATACCCAGTCAGGTCAGGCACCGGATGCGTTATATCATCATCTGGCATTGAGAGAATCGGCATCTGAGTGATTGAGCCTTTTTTCCCTGCTATTCTTCCTGCCCTCTCATAATGGCCTGCTAAATCGGTATACATGTAACCCGGATATCCTCTTCTTCCAGGAACCTCCTCTCGTGCTGATGAAATTTCTCTCAGGGCTTCACAGTAATTGGTCATGTCAGTAAGAATAACCAACACATGCGTGTCGTAATTAAAGGCCAAAAACTCCGCAGCGGTAAGGGCCATTCTTGGTGTGATAATCCTCTCAATGGCCGGGTCATCGGCCAAATTGATAAAGGAGACAATCCTTTCCAATGCACCAGTGGATTCAAAGCTATTCATGAAAAAATTTGCTTCTTCATGGGTTATCCCCATGGCAGCAAAGATTACAGAGAATGGTTCATCTGAACCCAAAACGGTAGCCTGTCGTGCTATCTGTGCAGCAAGGTCATTGTGTGGTAATCCAGCACCTGAAAATATCGGAAGTTTTTGTCCTCTGACTAAGGTATTCATGCCGTCAATAGTAGAAATGCCGGTTTGAATAAATTCATCCGGATATGCTCTCGCTGTTGGGTTTATAGCCGCACCGGTGATTGGCAATCGAGCCTCTGGAATGATCTCTGGGCCACCATCAATCGGTCTGCCTAAACCATCAAAGGACCTTCCGAGGATTTCCTTAGACAGGGCTATCCTCATAATGTCTCCAGAAAACCTGACTCTTGTCTGATCTGTATCAAGCCCTCTTGTGCCTTCAAACACCTGCACTATGGCCAAATTATCCTGTGACTCCAAGACTTGCCCCATTCTATTCTCGCCTTCGGGTGTCTTGATATACACAACTTCTCCATATGCCACCTCTTCAACGCCCTCAACAATCATAAGGGGGCCTGCAACTTGGGTGACAGATCTATACTCCCTCGATTTTATATCCTTTGTTTTTTCTTTCATTATTGATTCCTCAAAGATTCAAATTCAGTTTCAATGGCCTTTATTAACTCCTCATATCTCTGTGGAAAATCCGGGTTTGGCGTATACTTCATGCGAGCTATCTCATCCTTAACTTTTACAGCAGCTATACTACTCGCCATAACGCCTGCTTCAATTGCCTTGTTCACCTCTTGATAGAATTTCATAATGATCTTAAGCATGAGAAACTGCTTCTCTTTAGAGCAATACGAATCTACTTCGTGGTATGCATGTTGCTGGAGGTAATCTTCTCTGATCATTCTGGCAACCTCTAAGAAGGCCCTGTCTGATTCTGGTAACGCATCCTGACCAACTAACTGCACAATCTCCTGCAACTCGGACTCTTTCTCAAGGAGAGCCATCATGCTTCCCCTAAGAATTTGGAATTCCTTTCCTACATTATTATCATACCATTCCTTGACAAAGTCCAGATAGAGCGAATAACTCGTCAACCAATTGATGGCAGGAAAATGTCTCCGGTCTGCCAGATTTGTGTCTAAAGCCCAGAAGGAACTTACTACCCTCAAGGTATTTTGCGAAACCGGTTCGGAGAAATCACCTCCTGGTGGAGAAACAGCACCAATAATTGAAACTGACCCGATCCTCTTTTCTTTCCCTAATGTTATTGCTCTGCCTGCCCTTTCATAGAAATCAGCAAGCCTTGTGCCCAGATAGGCTGGATACCCCTCTTCGCCTGGCATCTCCTCAAGCCTTCCTGAAATCTCTCTCAGCGCCTCAGCCCATCGTGAGGATGAGTCAGCCATCAGGGCTACGTCATATCCCATATCCCTATAATACTCCGCAATTGTAACCCCTGTATAGATAGATGCCTCTCTGGCTGCCACCGGCATATTCGAGGTATTGGCAATTAAGGTGGATCGTTCCATCAATTTCTCTCCGGTGTTTGGATCATCCAATTCTGGGAAAGTCAACAGCACCTCTGTCATTTCATTCCCTCTTTCTCCACAGCCGACATAGACTACAACCTGGGAATCAGCCCATTTTGCCAGCTGATGCTGGCTCACCGTTTTACCAGTTCCAAAACCCCCAGGAATTGCAGCCGTGCCACCTTTGGCAATAGGGAAAAAGGTATCATAAATCCTCTGGCCAGTTAATAGCGGTACCTCTGGGTCAAGTTTTTCTTTTAAGGGTCTCCCTATCCTTACTGGCCACTTTTGCTTCATCATTAATTCATGCTTTTTTCCATTCTCATCAATGATCGCAATAATGTCATTAACTGTAAAGCTTCCGCTTTTAATCTCCACCACCTTCCCTTTTATCCCCGGTGGAACCATTACCTTGTTTAGTATAACCTTTGATTCCTGAACTTCCCCGACGTAGTCCCCTTCAACAAGCTCGTCACCCTTTTTAACGAGTGGGTTGAAGTCCCATTTTTTTTCAGGATCCAAGCTGGGAATGTTAACCCCTCTCGTTATATAATCCCCTGCCTGGTTTTTAATTCCAAGTAAAGGCCGTTGTATCCCATCATAAAAATTGGTAATAATTCCCGGACCAAGTTCCACTGAGACAGGGGCGCCAGTTCTCACGACCTCTTCCCCTGGCTTGAGCCCGGTGGTATCCTCATACACCTGTACATACGCCAAATCATCTACAAGCTTTATCGTCTCTCCCATGAGACCTTCCTGGCCAACTCTCACAACCTCGTACATCTCGCAACCTCGTATATCTTTGGCGATTACGAGTGGGCCTGCAATGCTTTTTATCTTTCCTGTCTTTTGATCTGCCATAATTTCCTCACTATGCTATTTCAAATCCAACAGTTCTTTTAATAAGCTCCCGCATAGGATCAGCCTTAGAGATCGAGGGGCCACCGCTATCCGGAATCTGTAAAATTATAGGCATAACACCTTTCCTGAATCTATTCGCCTCTTCTAATACACTTCCTATTTCTGCGGCTATTTTTTCGGTAACCAATATCAAGGCGGTGTTATCCTCAAACAGCCCCTTTAGAATCCCTCTAATATCTTCCTTCCTGCTATCCTTAATCAAGAATGTTTTTTTTATGCCTGCCAGTCTAAAACCATAAATTGTGTGCTTATCTCCGATCAGTGCAATTTCCATCATTTCCTCGCGAGCGCTTCTCTGATTTCATTCCTATCCAGGTCAACCTCGGTACTCCTCACAATAGTCAAAAGACTTTTTACCTCTGCATCCTTTGATACAAGAAACCCGACAAGGGGTCCTGAACCAAAGGGCTTTTTCTTTCTAATGTCTTCTGCCTTTTTGAGCACCAAATTATCGAGCGTCTGCTCAAAAGCTAAAATAGAGCCAGTTTTCTCATACTCCTGCTGAGCGCTTAACAGGGGTTCAAAATATATCGTATCTTCCAGAAGAGGAATGAAGTCTGACAAATCCTCTTCGTCAAAAGCAGAAAGCACTGCATTTAGGGCTGTGCAATCAGGAATTAAAAAAGAAGTAATATCTTCTGATAAAAGTCCGTCATTTTTTGCCCTCAAAATAATTTTTAGGTTGTGTGCTTCAACACATACCCCCATAAATTCTCTGAATTCCTTAATTCCTTTTATCTTCAAAACCTTAAACCATATATCCTCCCAGAAAATTCTATCTAATAAGGCTTCTAAAAAAAAGAGGTTTTTCGTTTCATTATATTTACTCAGTCCATCTATCAACGATTGATAAGAGGTCTTTTCCAAGAGAGCAACAAAATCATCCATGTTTTCTGCATCGATGAGGGTCTTAACAAAAGCAATGCCCAATTCGCCTCCCTCAATAAAGAAATCCGCTATTTCATCTCTCTTCTTTGCGTCTCCATGGATTCCTCTTATAACGGCTCTCAGATTAATAACATCCCACTTCTTAAGGAGATATTCTTTTATTGGCCATGATCCCTTTGGAATAATTGTGGCTATCTCCCTTCCTAAAGAAGAAAATTCTGTCAAAACAGCCTTCTCCAATTCTTGTGCGTCATTCGCTGCCCCTTCTGAGAGGTAAGGAAAATAGTCTGTTCCCTCTAAAAGAGAGGCTATCTCTCCAGGTGATGTACATCCCCATAGATCTTCCCATCTTGATGAGGAAATAAACTTTCCTTCTTTTGCCATTATCTTGGCATTAACATAAAGGTATGAAAGAGTATCTCCAATCATACCTTGTCTCCAAATAGAATCTTGGCCACCTCTACCCTTAGGTTCTCTTTAAGCTGATTTAATTTAGTTTCAAGGGTGTTATCAACCTCCACTTGCTTTTCCAAATCCCTCACAACCACACCCCCGAGGCACTGGATAGTGTCTCCAGTTAAATCCAAAGAAATCTCTCTTCCTGTCCTCTTTGTAACTGATTCACGTGCTTCTCTCAGCATCTCCTTGCTGAAGGCTTTGCTATCCCTTTGGTTAAAAACCAACTCAAGCTTGTTTCCAGCAACAATTTCAGAAGCAGAGACAATCAGGTTAAACATGATATCCTTATATGTAAGGTTATCTCGTTTCCCCTTTTCAGCCAATTCTTCCAAGGCCTTTTGAGCAGCGTCAAACGAAGCAACAATTGCTTCTTCCTGGGAATCCATCCGCTTTCGTCTCACATTAATTCGAGCTTCGGCAATTATTTTTTGCCCTTCAAGGGAGGCAACTCTTTTCCCGTTTGAAAGAACTCTCTCTGTCTCTCTCTTTGCTTTTTCCTGAGCTGCTTTTGTAATAATCTCTGCCTCTTCTCGAACCTTAAGAAGTGTCTCAGATATCTCCTTCTCGACCTCGGTCTCTATATGGGATATTATCTTATCAACCCCTTTATCTGACATAATTCTCCTTTTTCCCTAAAATAAGTGAGATAGGGTGCCCTATTCAAAAATCGATACCGTTAGGCGCTTTTTAGTCTTACCCACCCATAATCTTGGTCCCAACAAAGATCAGGATAGCTATAAGGAGGCCAAAAATAGCAAATGTCTCTGCCATAACAGCGAGGACGACTGACTGACCAAACGTTTCCGGTCTCTTGGCTACAGCGCCCATGCCACTGGCAGCAATAGCTCCTTGGGCAATAGCCGTGACACTGCTTAAACCAATCACAATGCCCCCTCCAAGCGCAGCATAACCCATGCCAATAGGAATTGCTTTCGCCTCTCCTCCTAGCACACCTACACCGATGAGAATCAAAACGGCCCCTAAAAAACCATATATTCCCTGCGTTTGTGGTAGGGCCTGGAGAACCAAAATAGGTCCAAACTTTTTTGGATCCTCTGATATAACACCTGCTCCCGCAATACCAGCCAGCCCGACTCCAATCCCTGAGCTAATGGCTGCCACACCCATAGCAATCGCCGCACCAATAATTGCCAATACTATTCCTGATGATAATTCCATAAAAATACCTCCCTTTTATTTAATCCGCACTACTTCATACCTTGTCTCAAGGGGTGTAAATTCTGCCCCTCCACTTTCAAAAAATTTAGTAAACAATTCTACATAATGCAGTCTGAGCCCATGTACAAAGCTCCCCATTGCATTGATGACAAAATTAAATAGATGTCCAACAACAAATACCACGATCGCAAAGAAAATTCCGATTGCACTGCTCTCATAAAGCATATTTGAAAGGACATTAACCGTCATGGCGATCCCTGTCGTACACAAGCCCAGAGCCATAAGCCGGGCGTAAGAAAGAACATCCCCCATGAACCCAGTTACTTGAAACATGGCCATGGCCTTATGTCCAAGGAAAAGCAGTATAAGAGAGGTCACCATAAATAGTAGCCCCACCGACTTATAGCCTACTAAAAAGAAAAAGATGCCGGGCTGAGCAAACAAAAACCACAGATTACCAGTGAAAGCTTGCCATACCTCCCTCCTTTTTAGCCTATTCCACACATTAATCACTACGCCTACATTAACGTGAGTCAGGCCAATAATAAGGGCGATCAGCAAAAATGCTGTTACCTGGACCATGGGGTCAAATATCTGCATAGCTTTTAGTATAGGCAACCTAAGTCCAAAATCGCCTAACCATCCCCCGGCAAGTGCGCCAATAATAATAGTAGCCACACCTGCTGATGATAAAATAATGCCGGCATCCTTAATGAATATATTATATCTTCCTCCCCCTCGTACCAACAACAAGCCCAACACAAGAGCAATTACCCCATACATTGCGTCAGTTAACATGATTGCAAAAAAGAGGAGAAAACCAGGAACTAACAATAGAGTTGGATCAACACCATTATAGGTTGGCATACCGTAAAGACGTGTTAACAGCTCAAAACTCCTAATGAATTTAGGATTTTTTAGCAATACTGGCACCTCATCCTTCTCTTCAGGGTCCGATATCTCTACCACGCATGCCCCATCGCTGACTTTTTGTATCTCCTGAGCGGTTTGGGCTGCTGAGTTTTCTGGAATCCAACCCTCAATAGCGACAACGTGCTCCATTTGCGCAAACTTATTCTGACTTTCCTCCCTCTGTCGCTCCATCACTAAAAGTTCTCGATACTTTTCAAGCTCATTTCGCCATCTTTTCGCTATATCAACAACGATTGCCTCTTTTTTTGTCTTCTCCTCAGCCAATGCCACAATTCGTTTATTAATGGACTCTCTTGCCTCGTGTGGTGTTCCTTGTTGGCCCACTATTTCAATCTTTTCCCAGTTTATGCGGCGAAGATTGGCCAACACCAGCGATGCTTGTTCTTTGAGACAAATTAACAGTGTTATAAGCTTATTCTCAGATGTCTCCCTTGTGCCAAGATAAAAATTGCCCTTTGTCAATTCCTCTAATCTTTTCCGTACAGTATCAGTCTCTTCCTCTGGAATTATACCTAAAAAGGTTGACAAAAAGTCTGATTCACCGACGTCTTTTAAGTCTATCTCTAAGTTTACAATCAGGTCCAATAGTCCCTTCACTCTCTCTGCTTCTATAATCTCTTGCTCAATTTTCTCTAATTCCTTAACTGGTTTTTCTGTCTCTTGCTCAATTTTCTCTATTATATCGTCAACGGTATTGATGAGCTCTTTGCCGTATACCTCTCTCGTTTCAATCCTTTTTGGCGGCATAGGTGCAAAAATTCCTTTTATAAAACCCTCTTTTTTTTCAGGATCATATCGTTCAAAAAGATCTAAAAATCGATTTATTGCCATGTTAACGGCCGCTATTTTTCTGATATTTGTAGATGGGGGATGAGGGCTTAGCAGGTTTTTCCAGGCAGGATCTTCGAGCTTTTCAGAATAATTAGTGAGATGGATAGTACCAAGCGCTTGTAGCCTTTTAATTATTTGATATCTCAATGCTTCTAAGGCAAGTATTTGTATTTTTTTCATCCGAATTGGTTGTAACATAATCTCTACTCTAATAATGAACGTAAAATAAACTCTTTGGCCTTTTCCAGATTCTTGTGGGCCTTCTTGCTAAGTTCTTGGGTTTCCTTTGTCCATTTATTAGCAATGTTCAGGCCCTCTTTTTTTGCCTCCTCTACGGCATCCTCTCTCATTTTTTCAGCTTGTCTTTGAGCGTTTTTCATCTTTTCAGCTAATAGTAGTTCTGCCTCGGCCTTGGCTTTCTCTATTATGCGAGTCGCATCTCCTTTTGAATTCTCTACCCTCTCTTTTGCCTCAGCTTCGGCCTTTTTTATCTTATGTAAAGATTCTAAAATCATTTGAAACCTCTAATGCTAACTAATAATGTATAAAGGGCCTGTTTCCGACTATTTTAAAACGGAGAGACCTTCAGTTTTTTTTTGGGATATGGCAAGGTTTTTCTCTGTCTCTTCTTGTAAGTTGTTCATCTTGCAGTTACCCTCAAAAATGACCCCTTCTTCTAAAACCAGTTTTGGAGTCTTAATATTGCCAAAGAGTTTACCTGGGACATTTATTTCAATCTTCCTTTCTGCCACTATATCGCCATGAACCTCTCCGCTTATTATTATATCAGCAACGTGAATCTGTGAGTTAATTACTGCGCTTTCCCCTACTATCAAGGTTCCATTTGAAAAAATCTCTCCAGAAATATTTCCATCTACTCTGACAGCACCGGTAAAGGAAAATTTACCCTCAAATTCTGTGTCCCTGCCTAAGAAAGCATTAATCTCATCTTTTGTTTTTTTCATCGCTTCCGTACCCCATTTATTTATTTATCAGCGGCTTAATACCATGTCCTTAAGGACGATTGCAAGGAAAATGTTGTATGCTGGTGCAAGGCTTTTTGGGCTCGCTGTGTTTTCTAACAAGCCAAGCTCAGGGCACGCATGCCCTTTCTTGGTCCTCGTTTTCCTTCACGGGACATTGTATTCTTTCAGACGGTCATGATACAGGCTGCATGAATTTCAGTGTTGCACTTATTGTTTGCATTCAAAAGCTATACAAGATTCTATTAGGAGCCAAATATTTTCAATCAGGTAATACGCTTAAAAACAGTCGTACCATACCCATTTATATGCGGGCATGGTTTCAATGTGAGTGTTGCCCCCCACTTCATTAAGTGGAAACGCCTATCCAAAGCTTTTGTCTTCTCAGGGCTCTCGAAGAAAACCCTGTGGCGCAAACAGGGGGCTTACAATACAGGGGTCCATGAAAACGGGCCAAGAAGCGCGCTTGCCTGCCGTTAGCCCTGCTCATTCC
>JGI10211J14876_10001204_pt1 | contig 11355 bp, 13 predicted proteins | sample Etolagsediment_FD_14876 | JGI IMG/M metagenome (IMG submission 14876)
TGCGCCTGAGCTGGCCTGACCGCCGCCTTGAGATTGTCCCTCTACGGCAGGCCCTGCATCGGATGGCCCAACGCCAGCACCATCTGCCGGCGGTCCGCCGGATATCTGGACAAGAGCTACCTTTTGAAACTGAGTTACGGGCTGTTGTTGTCCCATTGGCGCAGGTGTACTTGATACAGGGACTAAATAAAATGTTTGTTGTACTGGCGGTACATCATCAGGTTTGCCGCCGGTTTGAACACCACCGGTTTGTATTCCGGCTGTTTGTAATAGCGCACTGGCAGATGCACTGGTGCTACTTACCATCCTTGAGCCGCAAACTGGACATTGAAGGGCCGCGCAGGGAATACCGACCGGATGTGTTACTGTCGTACCATCTAGCGGACATATACACACCGAGACCTGTGTGGTAGTAGCTGCTGTTTGTTGCATCGGCGTAGTTGCTGGCTGGTTGCTTAGCGCCCAAATATCGTTGGCTACGGGTATTGCGCTGATTCTGCTGGGTACAGAAGCGGTCTGAACAGGACCACCTGCCGTTAAGGCAACAGGCCTTAACTGGGTTGGTATCTGTGTTGCCGGGAGTTGGCTTGTCATATCTGTGCCGGTAATTGAATCAGTTCCCGGCGATGCAGTCATAAGCTGCGAGCCGCAAATGGGGCATACCATATCGGCACACGAGGTATTTGCCGGGTGAGTTACTTCCGCCCCGCAACTTGGGCAAACACAAATTTCAGGCCTGCTTGCCCTGGCATCACCCTGAGCGGTAAGTTCGATGGGTTTACCCATAGAAGGAATTGTCTGAGGCTTTCCGTCAAGACCTCCGCTTTCTTCATCATCAGTATCTTCGGTCCAAGGTGAGCCTCCGGTTGGGATTGTGGCTGTTGAAGAATTTCCGTATCCGCCCAGATTAGCTTCCTTCAGTTCCGGTAATCTGCCTAACTGATAATTTGTTATTGCCGTACGCGCAAACCCGGTAACAGGCCCGTAAACTTTAATCTTTGCCAGATAAAAGGTGTCAAACGACTGTGGGCCTATTCCGCCTACTATTACAGCATCAACCTTGTAATCCATCAGCATCTGGGCAACCGTTATCCCCATACCACGAACCTGGGCGGCATAAGGATTTTGAATCGCCGTCATTCTATTTTCGGTAAAATCACATAGAATAAAATACGGAGCGGAGGCAAATCGGTAGTAAACCTGACCATCCAGATTTGCGGAATCAGCGGGAACAATTATTCTGTTTGTTTTTGTAACCTCTTCGCCAAAGCTCATCAACGTAACCTGCGGCGGTGAATCTCCCTCATCAGGAAGTGTTGCAAAGAATCTCTTGGCATCATCAGGAGAATAAACATCCATCAAAACATTCTTATCACCTTGAAGTGCCTGATAGAGAGTCTGCAGGTTGGGTGTGGGCATCTTGTTGATACTTTTGATAACGTCACCCACTTCAAGGCCCTGCGAATCAGCAAGGCCCCCCTGAACAACGGCTACAATGACAACCCCCCGCTCGGTAGTTGGTATGTTAAATTGCGCTCTGACTTCGTCTGTCAAAGGTGAGACAGATATCCCCCACGGCGTCGATAGTACTGGATTGGCCGGTGTAGTAGTGCCAGCCACCTTCTTAATATTTGCATCAGTTGCGCCGGTATCATCCGGTTTAGCACCAAGAGTGACATAAACATTTCTTTTGCCGCCGCTTGCAGTATCGACAACAAGCCTGACAGTGTCACCCGGATCACGCTGGCGAATCTGGTCCTGTATCTGGAAGGAATCAGCTATTTGTGTTCCATTCATGGAAATAATAACATCGCCTCTCCGCAGACCTGCCTGATCGGCCGGTGAGCCTGGCGCTACATTGTTTACGAGAACACCGTCTGTTGAAGTTAAGTGGAGCGCATCACTGATAGTGGCGTCTAAATCGCGAATTTCCGAGCCGAGCCAGGCAAGCTTTTCTTCCACCTTATTGTAGTTTATCTCAAGTCCGCCGCCGGGCTCCCCCTTAAGAACGCGGTCAAGCAAGTCCATTGCAAGCAAGCCAAAAGCCGCAAGAGCCAAAAGTCCTACCACTATGGCCCAGCGCCGCAATACACGCTTCTTATACTCCAGTACCTGTTCGGCTTCTCTGGGTGTCATATCATCCGTTATTTTCTTTTTGTCTTTTTTCCATATCATAGCTATATTTCCTTTAATTGTGGTTCTGTCACACGGGATACAATTACGACATCCCCGATCCTCTCGAATTTATCAATTACATTTTTCCTGACACTATCGATTATTTTTTTGACCTCAGCGACTTTCATTTCCGGTTTGAATATCGCTTCAAGGTCAATCCACACTTTCTGTCCGGTCTTCCTGGCACGCAGGTTGCTTACGTTTACTATGCCGTCCTCTTTCAAAACTAGTTTTCTTACCTGCGAAAGCATTGCTTTATTGTCAAAAGACCTGTCAGTTATACCTTTAACGCCTGATATCAGTGTCTTAAGACCGTTTTTCGCGATCATAATACCGACAATAATTGCTGCTATCGGGTCAAGGACTGTAAATCCGATCCTCGCACCAAAGACACCTACCAGCACGGCAAGTGAGGAATAAACGTCGGACCTGTTTTCCCAGGCATTTGCTATCATCACCGGCGAATCCATCTGCTCGCCGGCACAGAGAGAGTGCCTGAACATAATCTCATTTGCGATAACTGATATCGCGGCAGCCCAGACTGCCAGAATACCGGGGTTATATATGTCCCCTTGAATAATCGAAAGCAATGATACTATAGTGATGGTTATTGCCGTACAAACAAGCAATACACCTATTATTGCAGATACGATAAACTCAATATTGCCGTGACCCCAGTGATGGTCATCATCAGGCGGGGCGGAAGAGACCTTTAGACCAACAATAACCAGTATCGCCACTATAACATCGCTGAGAGAATGCACGGCATCGGCGATTAATGCCTGGCTGCCGCCGAATATGCCGCCGAGCAACTTAATGATAAGAAGCCCCAGATTGGCCCAGAAATTTACCCCGCCAACATGTTTGGCACACCAGTAACATTCTTTACAAGCAACTGGCACTTATATTTCTTTCAATTCCGGCTCTACTACACGGGATATGATTATAACGTCAGCTATCCCATCGAATCGATCCATTATGCTTTTTCTGAGACCGGCAATTATGCTTTTTACCTCTGAGACCTTCATTTCAGGGTCAAATTTTGCCTCAAGGTCAATCCAATTCTTCTGGCCAATTTGTCTGGCCCGCAACCGGCCTATATCTCTTATGCCTTTCTCCTTTAAGACTAATCTCTTCACGCCGGCAAGTGTCTCTTTATCAAAAGACCGGTCGGATATGCCTCTGACCCCTTCAAGAAGCGTATTCAACCCAAATCGTGCAATCATAAAACCAACGACAATAGCAGCGATAGGATCTAAAACTTCGAACCCAATCCTTGCACCGAAAACACCTATCAGGGCGGCAAGCGATGAATAAGCATCAGACCTTTTTTCCCGGGCGTTTGCTATCATTACGGGCGAATTCATCTGCTCGCCAACACAAATCCCCTGCCTGCATAAAATTTCGTTAGCGACAATGGATATGACCGCCGCCCATACAGCCAGAATGCCCGGGTTATCCATGTTTCCTGAAATGATAGTAAACACTGCTGTCATAGCAATGGTAGTAGCCGCACAGATAAGCAATACACCTATTATGGTCGATGCTATATATTCTATGTTACCGTGTCCCCAGTGATGGTCCTCATCAGGCGGAACAGAAGAGACCTTTAAGCTAACCAGCATCATCAGCGATACGATGACATCACTTAGCGAATGCACGGCATCGGCAAGTAGCGCCTGGCTTCTACCGAATATGCCACCTAAAAGCTTTATGATTAAAAGGCCAACATTACCCAGTAGATTTAAAGTACCAACATGTCTGGCACACCAATAACATCGTTTACAAACAACCGCCACAGACTAAAACCCCAAATATCAAATATCAAATATGAAAAATAAAAATTGTGGAATCCGCCTTCGGCGGATGACTTCCTTAATTTTGCTTTTTTGTTTTTAAGTTCTGATTTTCCCCCTCAAATACCCATTCGGGCTTATCGTCCCAGGAAAAATAGGGCTGTAAGCGAAAATACATAACCCTTCCAATCAAGTTGGCTGGAAAAGTACTCAAACGAGTGTTATAAACGTTCACCGCGTTATTGTACTCAATCCTCTTGTCGTAAATCTGGCTTTCAACCTGGCCTATCTTTTCGACGAGTACCTTATATGGCTGGCTCGAAACCAGTTGCGGATAATTCTCAGCCACGGCCATAAGTTTTGTTAAGCTGGCCGGCGAAAGTTTATCTGGCGAAAATTCCTTTGCACTCTGAATAAGCTTCTTCAAATCATTTGAGACACCCATAGAGTCCTTCCTCGTCTCCATCGCGGAAGTGAATATACCCTGCTCATGAGTTATAAACCGGTTCACCGCCGCCGTCAGGCCGACAACAATGTTTTGCCTCATTTGAAGGCCAGCCTTTACCTGTGCCCGCAGGTTTCCTATTTGCTGTTCCATCCTTATCAGCTTGTTGTAGTAATAAATATTGGTATATGCGCAAACAACTACCAGCAGTGTTATGGAAATGACCTTGTAATGTTCAGTGATAAACCGGCCAAACAAATGCAGCCACCGTTTCTTCTGAAAATGTTCCGGACCTAAGGCTAAGCGCACTTTCTCCTGACGTTTTGCACCAGCCGATTTTCTAAAAGGAATCGCCATAGACTTTCAACTCCCTAAATTTCTTCCAGTTCCATAGCCTTTTTGAAACACTCCATCGCTTCTTCACGCCCACCCATCGCCTCGTAAGTGTAACCAAGTCGCTTATGAGCCTTGGAGTAATTAGGTTCAATTTCTATGGCCTCGGTGAAGCTTTCTACCGCTTTCTCATAATTTTTGAGCTTATCGTAGGCAACACCCAGGTTATACATGACATCGAATGACTTGCTATCTTTACGGGCAAGTGCACTGAGATACTTAACTGCCGCCTTGGAATCGTCATTCTTTATGGCCAGAAGTCCTAATCTGTAGACCGGATCCGTAAGGGTTTTGTTCATCTCAACAGCCTTCTTATAAGCTTCCTCGGCCTCGGCATCCATACCTTCGCGCTCACAGCAGATACCAAGGTTGTAATAGAGAGAAGCTTCTTCTTTGCCCATGCCGATCAGTTTGTTATAATAGTCAATGGCCTTTCCATACTGGCCGCGATTCATCAACGTAGCAGCCTTTTTGGAGACCAGATCCTTTACCTCAACAGCTTCAATCTTTGTCAAACTGCAGTATGCATTAACAAGACCATCGAGGTACCCTCTGAGCTTTAAAAAAAAGCTCTGCGTTCGAAGAGTCAGCGGCAGCGCTTGGTCATTTTTGGACTCTTTAGTTTCACTCTTTCTTGCCATTTTTATTCCTCCTCACTTGCTTCTTTGGCGGCCCATTTTGCTTTCATACTGCGAATACCAGCCAGTATCGCCACTATTCCAAAACAAAGCACGACAATGGGCACAATAGAAACCAGTATATCTTTAAACATATACCAGTTGCCCATTATCCCCCACAGTCCAATCACGATCGCGATGATCCCTACAATTACATGCACCATTTCTTGCTCCTTTCTTTTAATTTTCTTTCATTTTTTCACATTTTTTAAATATTTATTCTACCATCGCTTGTTTCTATAGCGTAATCCCATGCTTTTATTCCACCTATCACGTTATACACATCCTTAAACCCGGCATTTGCCAGTATCTGACAGGCAACCTCACTTGTTACACCTACAAAACAATACACGATTATGTCTTTGGTTTTATCCAGGCTGAACACTCTGTAGCCCAACTCGTTTAGAGGTATGTTTATCGCCCAGGGTATATGGCCTTCGTCATAAGATGCATCATCCCTGATATCGACGATTATAAAATTATCGTCGGATTCGTCGCCTATTCTGGCTTTCAATTCATCTATGGTAATATTGTAGAAACCAGCTTCGTTGGGCAGCTTAAAAACAAAACCGTCAACAGAGTCAGCCACGCCTGCAATCCTGGCGTACACCAATCTTCCAGCTATTGCTAAGACAGCCAAAGCCAAAACAACTATTAAAATGATAAAAATATTCTTCTTAATCATCATGCGACAATAATGTTTACTTCTCTTGCGAATGGAATTTTTTCCATCAACTCTACCTTGAGGTGGCGTGCGATTTTGTCAGCTTGTTCCATACTGAGGTTATTATCCACGCTTATCCATATATCGATATGAAGCAGTGTTCCAACATATCGAGCCTTTATGTTTATAATATCTTTTACCTCGCCAACTTTTTGGGCGCATGCCCTTATTCGTTCCAGGATTTTGGGCGATGGAACCTTGTCCATAATTCCGGCAAAACCGAGGAAAACCATTCGCAGCCCCACAAAGAGCACAGCAATGGAGATAATCGCGATCCCAATTCTTATAAGATATCCTGCGCCGAGACCGGCAAGTATTAAAAGCAACAAAACGAAGGTTGAAATCCAGCTTCCGTACCGGTTATACCGCCCGGACATGGCGAGCATACCGTTTGTGGATTTTTTGCTCTTTTCCCTCAGGTATCGGTAAAGAACCGCATTGGTTATTATTGATATAAGAGTTACCATTACCGCCAGGGTATACGAACCGCCCATTTTAAGACCAGTCATCACCATCAGGCTGTAGTAAAGCATATGAGCAGCAATAGCCAGGCCAAGCAAACCTACAACGGCCATACTTATAAACAGTATCTTGCCAAGACCATAGGGATAGCGTGCGTCGCTGCTTCTTTTTTCTAAAACCTGTGCCTGCCACGGAATCAAAAAGGCCGACACTGCCATAAGAGAGAAAAGACCGTCCATCAAAACCAGCTTACTGCCGCCCAGCAAGACAAACCCAAGCTTCAAAACGGCAAGTGCCAGGTTCCCAAGCAATCCTGCAAGAATTGGACGGATAGACTCATCGGCGTTTGAATATATCTTTCCTATGTTCATTTGCGGCTAATTTACTTTCTGCGATTCTTTGAATTTTTTATAAACCACACAAGATATGCGGTGCCATAGCCGAGAAGAAAACTTAAAGCCAAAAGAAAAACTGTTCTTATCTCAAAGCCTCTTCCAAATGGCAGATTTACCTGAGTCGTGTGCATATTCCCGGCTACAAACAGGAAGATAATCAAAACAACAGCTATAACTAATATCGTTCGCCACATATACCTTATGCTCTTATGCCTTGTGCTCTTTTGCTCTTACCAACTACCTGATAGTTTCTTTTATTATTGGTTTTACCTTGTTAATCGGGATCGCAAATCCAACGCCTGTAAATACACCGGTTGGGGCATAGATGGCTGTGTTTATCCCTATAACCTCTCCGCTTACACTAACCAGTGCCCCTCCGGAATTGCCCCTGTTAATGGCAGCATCTGTCTGGATCATGTTCTCGTAGGTCTGGTCGTCTATAACAAGGTTCCTTGAATCATCACTTATGATGCCGGCGGTAACTGTCTGTTCCAACCCAAAAGGCGAGCCAATTGTAAGAACCGCCTCAGCTACCTTTATCATATCAGAGTCTCCGAGAACAGCAGCCGGCAAAGGCGATTCGGGTTCGATCTTCAAAATGGCAATATCATTTTTTAGGTCTTTGCGAATGATTACCGCTGAATATACTGTTCTTCCGGAGCTAAAGGTTACAATCTTGATATTTACAGCATTGGCTACTACGTGGGCATTGGTTACGATATAACCTCTGCGATCAATGATAACACCGGAACCTAACGAGGCGTCTTCAACAAATTGTATCGAAGGATCATCGAAAGCTACTGTAGTGGCCAAAGCCGGCCCGCCTTTTCTGGGTGTTACCTTATCGGCAGTTATATTGACAACCGCAGGCCTAACCGAGGCAAATGCAGAAGCTAAATCATCATCTGAGCATGTCAATACCAGGTTAGCACTTGAAAAGGTATTTGGTCGTTGGCCCGGATTTGTAAGTTCGCTCGTTTCTGCTGCTGTAGCTTGCTCCTGTACGAGCAGCTTTTTGCGCCCAAGCAGGTTCCATCCCAACAGGGAATCTCGCCCCCCATAAATTCCCAGGTTGACGGTGCCCCAATAAACTATGAGGAAATTAATCACTACAAGTGCCACCAGCACCCACAAGATATTTTTTGAAAGCCATTCTTTAATATTCATCTGCACACCTTTTGGTTAGCTTACTGATCGTAACGTTCTCCCGATTCTTCAAGCCGTTTGCATACCGGCTTTTCATAATCATCTTCTTCGTTTATATGTTCTGTAAGTATCACATTATCATCGTTAGTAAATATGGAAATTATCCTGTCCAGCAGGCTTGTTTGCCTCTGCTGGGCCACTGCGGCAACGGCTGATGAATCCAGTGCGACGAAACGCAGCTGGCCCTTGCTGTAAATATCCAGAAGCGCAATATTGTCATCGCCGGCTGCAATCGCCGCGAAGAAATCACTCATATCAGTTACAGGTGTATTGTCAACGCCGGTAATCACATCTCCGGACTGCAGGCTGGCCTGATCCGCCAAGCCGGCCGGCATTACCGACAGAATCACAATCCCATCGATATTGGCCGGGATACGCAGCGATTTACGTAAATCTGCATTGAGAACAGACAGCGATACTCCCCACTCCGAATCATCTTCACCTGATGCCTTTGCTGCAACAGCAGACGAATTGGCAAGTGTGGCATAGACCGTATCCTTTTGACCATCTCTTACATATATAATTCTCACATCATCACCGGGGTTAAGTTTGACCATAATTTCTCTGAATCCGTCTACATTCTCTACGGTAATATTATTCACCGAGAGAATAACATCACTTCTCTGAAGACCGGCCTTGTCAGCAGGCGAATTGTCAACGACACTGTTTACAAGAACACCGCACGCCTTCGACAGACCAAACTGCTCGGCAATAACAGTATCCACGGATATAATCTCCACTCCAAGAAATGCCGATGGCGATACAGCATCCTCAGATGTCAGGGCGGTTTGCACAATCGGCTTATCTGTCTTAGGGTTACCGGCAGCAACACTCAAAAAGCCGTGGTCATCTTTCTTCAGATGTGAATATACAAGGCAACCCAAAAAGCCAGCCACCATGCCGCCGATAACAAAGGCCAACCAATAGTACCGCTTCAGGCCTTTACCAGCCTGGGTTTCGTCAATACTCAAAGCCTTTGTCCTTATTTGTTGTCTTTGCCTTCCAATTTATCGATTCTTTGGTCGTGTTTTTTCAGCCTGCTTGCAAGCCAGAATACCACAACGATCAATACCAAAAGTAATAATTGTCCGAGTGTCATACGATAACTCCTTTCATTTTTACATTGTCATTCCCTGTAAAAGCAGGGAACCACAAACCTTATTGACAGAATAGATTCCCGCTTTCGCGGGAATGACAAACCGTGATCTACCGTTTTACCTTCTCTTATTCATCCCTAAGAGGCTCAGGAACTGCACTATGGCAAGAGCCAATGCGATTATATAGGTAAGAGCTGCGGCCTTGAGCACCTTTTTGACGCCTTCAAGCTCTTTCTCGTCAACTACATTGTTTTCTTTGATAAACTTGAGTGCTCTGGCTGAAGCTTCCAACTCCACAGGCAGAGTAACCAGGTAAAAAATAACTATTCCAAGGAATAAAAGCAGTGCCAGGTTTATAAAAAATGATGACAGTGCAACTCTGCTTAGCAGTATCCCGAAAAACAAAAGCGGCAATATAAAAAATCCTAACCTTTCGACAATCGGGGCAATATTATTTCTGAACTTTGCCGGCGGATAATCTAAGCCGTCCTGCATGGCATGTGCCGCCTCGTGTGCAGCGATTCCTGCCGCGGCAATAGAAGAGTTTCTTGCTACGCTCCGGGAAAGCCTGACCACCTTGTGGCGAGGGTCGTAATGATCCTTGAGTGTGCCGTCGACCTCTTCGATAACAACCTCATTGAGACCGACCGAACTGAGCATTGTCTTGGCAAGACGACTGCCGGTAATTCCTTTTTTAACAGGTTCCTTCGAATACTTTTCATATAACTGTCTGACCTTGACATGGGCATATAAGCCGTAAATAACCAAAGGCACAATCGCCAAACCAGATATAACATAGAGTCCTGTCAGTATATCCATTTAGTTTACCCTCTTTTCATTTCCACATCAGCTGTTCTTGTATGCAATCCCTGTTCCCCAGGCAGGATTTGTCCATTCTATCGCCTCGCAGGCTACCCGGCACGCACCGCATTCAAGGCAGTTTTCATACCTTACATCGATTTTCTTTGCAGCCTCGTCCCAAACATAAACCTCTGCCGGGCAGACATATGTGCATATTCTGTTGAGACACTCGCTGCATAACTGTTCGTCAAGCGTGATATGCGATTCGGCCAGAGGCTTCCTGCGAACAGTAAAAAGCTTATCATCCAGACTAAGCTGATTGTTTTCTTCTGTCGCCATATCAGATTCCGCCTTTCATTAACGCCATGACTGTCTTCGCAGCCTTAACAAAACTTGCCCGGTTGCGTATCATACGAATAATATCACGCTTGACTGTACTCTTAGGTACATCGCTCACTTTGAAATATCTTGTTATCACCTCTTTCATAAGATGCGGATAGTCGTTGAGCAGTTCTTTATGTGTGCGCAGTATGTCTATAAAATCCCTGCTGCTTTTCATATTCTCAAGGACAAAAGAATGCTTCAGACGCTGTTCGTATGACCGAAGTGCCTTGGAGTCGTAATGCTTCTGGCCTCTGTTTTCCAATATTGTCTCAGCAGCCATTATCCCTGAAGCCATAGCCATATTCACACCTTCGTGACAGATACTGTTATTGACAAGTCCGGCTGCATCGCCTACCAACATAAGGCCATCAGTGTAAAATCTCGGCAGATTCTTATAGCCGTCCATCGGAATCATATGAGCAGAATATTCCAACGTTTTGCCGCCCTTTACTAAAGGTTGGATGCAGGGATGGTTTTTGAACCTGTCCAGCAGTTGATTTGGGGTGGGAGGATTTTCTCGCCCATACATCTCACTGATAACAACGCCGACACCCACTGACAATGAATCCATATTGGTATAGATAAACCCATCGCCCAACATGCCGGGTGTGGCATCGGCAAAATACTCATAAGCAGCACCTTCTCTTGCGGTTAAGCCAAATCTTTCGTCAATTACGTCTTTTCCCAGCTCTATCACTTCCTTAACAGAAATACATCGAGCACGCATTGATAACCTGTTGCGAAGCCCGGCCTTTTCCGAGAGCATGGAATTGGCACCTTCAGCACAGACAACCACATCG
>JGI10211J14876_10001206_pt1 | contig 11336 bp, 1 predicted proteins | sample Etolagsediment_FD_14876 | JGI IMG/M metagenome (IMG submission 14876)
AGAAATGGAAATAATATTTTCATGACAGAAAGAAATGCTTTTTTAAGTTCTGGGGAGTCTTCAGGAGTAATTGACTCACCCGACAACCGAGAAATGCGTCTCTTTAATATAGGGGACACAAACGAATACGTACAAGTAATTGAAGACGGGAAAGCTGTAGTACCAATATTCAATAGAATGACTGGAGACTATGACACTATTAAAAAATTCTCCCCAGACGATCCTAAATCACATATTCCTTTTACAAGTCCTGCACTACAAGTACTTTTACAATTAGGAGGATCTCAACCAGTTTTATTTTACGGAGATTCCCAATAACCGATAGAAATGCCAATATCAGATTTTTTCCCAGACAGTTCAGAAGAAGAAACTCAACCAGAATTAGACCCAAAAACTAATCTGCAAGCCCCAGGCACTTCTTCAACATCTTTGTCAGAGCTTATAAAGCAACCTAAAGTTCCCAAGACTGGGAGTTACTATGGTGCAAACAGATTTAATGTACCTACAGAGTCTATGTACTCTGATCTTCAATCTTATGCAGATTATGGGGTAAGTCTGTCCCCAATATCAGATTTAGATGAAGCTAGAGCACAAAGACAATCTACAGCTGAAAAGTGGGGCAATGGATTATTAAAAGCTGGTGTAACAACTGTAGGGGCTATAGCAGAAAATACTTTAGGTATAGTTGCAGGTTTAGGAGAGCTTGCTTCAGGAGGGCAATACTACGATAATGCGGTAGGTCAAACAGTAGATTCTGCAAATGAATGGATGAGGGAAGCTTTCCCAAACTATTATACTAAAGCAGAAATGAACCCAGATAGGTCTCTTTGGGACTCTATGGGAACTGCAAACTTCTGGGCAGATAAAGTAGCTAACGGGTTAGGATATACTTTAGGTAGTATTGCTACTATGTATTTAACAGGGGGCGTAGGTCCTATTATGGGGATTGCAAACTTTTTATCTAAAGGTGGGCAACTTCTTTCTACAGCTTCAAGACTTGGGAGATTATCAAGAGCAGGTAAAATGGGGTTACTTGCAATGAAGTCTGGTAAAACTTTAGATCAAGCTTCTAGAGCTGCAAAGTTAGTAAGAGCAGGGCAAGTTATGGAGAGCGGTGCTATGATGTCTTTAGCAGAAGCATCTGTCGAAGCACGAGAAACTCGTAAGATGGCTTTAGAAAACTTAATAGCTAAAGAAATTGAAACAAACCCAGATGTAAATACTAAAGCTGATATTTCTGGAGAGCGTTTAACAGAATTTGAAAACCTTGCTATAGGTGCAGGTAATACAGCTTTTGGGTTAAATATGGCTGTACTTTCAAGTACAAACATTGGAATGTTTGGACATCTTATGCGTCCAGGATATCAAGTAGCTAAAAAACTCCCATTATCTTATTCAAGAGAATCAGGTACTGCCGCACTTAATACTTTTGCAAGCACCCTTCCTGGATGGATGCAGAAAACAGCTACAGCCGCAAAAACAATATCTCCACTAGTAAAAAACTCAGCTATAGAAGGGCTTCAAGAAGGATCTCAGTTTGCTTCAAATAAAGCATCTATTTTAATGGCTGAGTCTAAAGCATTTGATGGGGGAACTGTAGATTTAATTGAAGCCCTTAATGAAGGTTTTGCTGAAACTTTTGGGACTGCAGAAGGTATAGAACAAACTGCTATTGGTGTTATTGTAGGTGCGCTTGGTGGTGCCGGAGGAGTTGTTAGAGGAGTCCAAGAGAGAAAACAGCAAGATCAAAGAGTGCAAGAGGTTATAGATTTAATGTCTAACAGTCCACTGGATGATGCTGTAAATATTATAGAAGACTCAGACAAGCGTTCTGAGATTGTTAACAAGTTAGATGTAGCTTTAGAAGAGGGTAATATTAAAGAATACCACAATCTTAGAGATGCACTGTTAACTAATCTTGTAAACTTTCATGTAGAGAGAGGATCTTTCCAAGCATTTAGAGAGCAGCTAGAGTCTGTTGGTACTCTCCCGGAAGAAGAGTTTAAAAAGCTCATAGGCATTCCGCAAGATATGACTTTAAAAGATGCTGAAATTACTTCTCAACAACAGTATGTTCAAGATATTATCAAAAAAGCTGAAGTAGCTAAAAAGAGAAAAGAACAGATAGAATCTATTTTCCCAGACCCGAATCAAGGTCCTAAATCTTTAGCTAAAACATTAGAGAGTAAAGAAGCTAAACAAGCAAGAAAGTTTCAATCTATGGCTCTTGCTACGCTTAAAAACAAACTTTACTCTACTGCTGTACAGGCTGATCTATCTAAGGACAGAAGAAAGTCTCTTGCAGATGCTATTGAAGTAGAAACAACAAACCTTGTTGATGATAATTCTTCTGAAGTAAAACTTACTAAAGGGATTGATAGAAAATCTTTAGATGATTTTGTAGTAGAAATTTTTGGGGAAGAGGGGACATTAAATACTGCCTCAGAAGAGTATAATAAAGCATTAGAAGAATTTCAAAATACACAAAATTTAACCAATTTTAGAAATCTTATTAAAGCTAAAGATAAACTTGAAAGTTTAATAGATAATGAAACCAAAAAGTTTATTGAAGAGCGTTCAGGAATTACAGCTGAAACTGCTCCTTTAGATTATCAAAGTATACTTAATAAAGTAACTGACTATACAGGACTTTCATTCTCTGAAATGGAGGCCAATAAAACTTTAAATACTCTGTTTAATGACCCTCAACAAAGAGAGATATTTAAAGAGCAGCTGATGAACGCTAAAGAAGCAAAAGCAGAGCAGCGGAGAAAGGCAAAAGAGAAAGAAGACTTAGAAAAAGCTAAAACTACTGATGATGTAGATGATACAGATACTTCTACTGAGGAAGGTAAAAACTCTAAAGATAAAAAGCGTAGAGAAAAGAATGAAAAAATAAAAGAAGCTAAGCAGAGATTTCAAGATATGTCTCCTGAGGAGTTAGAAGGCATAAATGTAGAAGAACTTTCAGACGAGGAAAAAGAAGCCTACAATCAATTAGAAAAAGATAAAGAAAGAAGAGCTGGTGCATTTGAAAAGATTGTTCTTGAAATTCAAGATCTATTTAAGGAGTACAATAAATTAAAAGATACGTCTGCCTCTGACGCTGTCCATAAAGCTGCGGCTGATATATTCTTTAGAATACATAAGCTGCAACAAAACTTTTACAAGAGCTACCCAAATGAANANTTTGANGAGNCGTATGTTGCTGATGTAGGAAGAATAGAAAGATCTCTTAATGATGACGGGTATAGTATGGGGGGAGAAACTGAAGTTGANAATTTAACTTATGATGCAATTAAAACTTCAGATGAATATAAAGTTGGGACTATTAAAGAGTCAAATAATGAAAGTTTTAAAACCCCTGATGGATCCCCAAAATTAACTTATATAGCAGCACGTCCTTTAATGTATAAGCCTTCTCAAGATGCAGAAGCATCAGTGGTAGTGCCTGGAACAGTTAATGGAGTACAATACACAGAGGAGCCTATAAAGCCGAATAAAAAAACCAAAAAAGAGCCACCAGGAAAAAAGAACTCTAAAGGAGGATCTAGTCAAAAAGCAGACACCTTTAAAAGAGGAGACATTGTAGATGTCACAAAAGGTAACAAAGTAAAAAGAGCTACTGTACTTTCAGATGTTGACTCAAAACAAAAATTTGTACCTGTAGAGTTTGAGGATGGGAGGGTAGCAAAAGTACCTTTAGCAGATATTAAAAAGGTCCAGGATTCCAGCACTGCAAGTTCTGACCCTAACAACACTGATGATCAAAATAACTCCCCGTTAAGAGTACATATAGGGAAAGAAGTAACTATTACACGGGGTAATTATAAAGGGCAGTCTGCAGAAGTTGTTAATGTGTCCAAAAAAGACCCATATAAAAAACTAACTGTAGAGCTTGAAGACGGGACTCAAAAGGATTATGCTCCTAGCAGCCTTGATGGGTTAGATACTGTTAAAGATGAAGACCCTATAAGTACTGTACTTACTCAAGAAGAGGCTATCAAACAGTTATTAGAGATAGCTAACATAAATTCAGAAAGGGTTAAGCTTGATGAGGAGAGAAATGTTTATGTTTTAGATGGGAAGATAGATCTTGCAAGAACAACCTCAGTTGTAAACCCTGGAGAAGATAATGCTTTAAAAATACTCGCAGAACTTAACCAACAAGAAAAAATACAATTAAAGGATGGTAAGTTTAGCCTAGATTTAAGATCTTTGTCTAAGGCTCAGCTAGCTGTTTTGTCTGAGATTGGGTCGGAAATTAGTGCCCCGGGTATCTATTCAGATCTTATAGCAGGTAAAGATCGAATACTATTAATTCATTCAGCTGCAAAAGTAGGTACTCAAATGGATAACATTATGAGAGACTTCTTTGCAGGTAAAGACATGAATTACGAAAACTATAAAATTTGCTAACACATGGCTTGTTCATATAGCTTTAAAGACAAACAAGCATTTGATGCTTACATAGAAGAACTTAAAAAACTAAAAGAGTACTTTGAATCTAAAGGAGAAGTAGTAGTTCCTTTTGATAAAGAGTTTGTCTTGTACAACGAGGAGCTTGGTGTGGCAGGTACTCCTGACCTTATCACAGTAGACAGTGAAGGAAAGTATCGTATCTATGATCTTAAAACTAAAAAGTCAGGAGCGTTCTCCCCAAATAAAGCCGGGGAGATAAGTACATTAGATAGTACAAAATTTAGCCCAATCCCTAACCGGGTAAAGTATAGTCGTCAAATGTCTATGTACGACATTCTTGCACACAATACCCACGGGATTGAATTTGAATCTGCTCAAATACTGCCCTTAGAAGCCTCAAGGAAATCTTATGAAACTGATTTCTCTGTAACTGAAGCTAAGTTTGTANTAACTGAAGATGCTATGAGAGCATCTCTGTACAAGAAAGGGATCTTACCTGTGGGTGAGGATGGGAAAGTTAACTATAAAGCTGAACCTGAATTTAATTACGAAATCCCAGAAGATCCTGTACTTCCAGAACCTTCTACTTCAAAGCCCCCTAAACGAGGATCACGAACAAAAAAAGAAGGTACAAAAGGTAAATCTAGAGTTCTCACCAATTCTAGAGGAATGTTTGTTAAGCCCAACACAAGGTCTTCTCTTGTACTTGTTGATGATAATGGGGAGTTTGCAGAGTTTGCTCCAGGAGACAATAACTTAGGTCCTCAAACAGCATTAGATCCTGCAAAACAAGACCTGTTAGAAGAGAATAGGGGGTATTTAGAATCCCCCAAAGTAAATGAAGGGACTAAAATAAAACTTGTAGCTGTTGAAACTGAAAACTCAGAAGAGGCTGCTAAAACTAATCGTCCAGAAGATGTACTTCCTATAATGATCGTTACTGAAAATGAGCGCGGGGAAGACATTACTATTGGGAGAGTTCCAACTTTTTATTCTGAAGAAGATCAAGGAGGAGAGCTTAAAAGATTTAGAGAAGATTTTTATGAAGAATATAAGAAGAACAAAGATCATACAGTTGCAGGAGAAATAACTGAGAAGTTTGTTCAGACGAGTTCTAACATTAATAACACAGTTACTGAAGACAATGAAATATACTTCCACAATCTTGTAGATACTTTTGGGGAAGGATATTACTATGATGAAAATGGGGAATTACAATATGGTGAAAAACCTATTGTTCTTTTATCTATGCGTGGCCCAAGTGCAGATACAGTTTCTTGGAACTTTAGAGAGGGGACTATTGAGGATGATGTATTGACTGACGAAGAAGTAGCAAGACTTTCTAAAGATTTGGGGGATACAGCACCTTTAAATATGGGTCTTACTGCTGGTCAGATTGGGGTAGTTACTATTGATCCTGTTACAGGAAAGTATAAAGTTATCCCAATATCTACAAGAAACCTTACAGAAAAAGCTGCAGATATAGCTATCCAAGCATTTGTAGAAAATGACCTTAAAACAATTCATAATCTTGTAGGGGTCAATCAACTTGAAGATAAAAACACAGAAGAAAACAACACCTTCTTAAAGTTTGCAACGTTTGAAGTTAGAGATGAGGATAAAGGTTACTTCTTAGAAGACGGAACTCCGGTAACAACCTTTGGAGATTTGATAGAAGCTCGAAAACTTGACTTAAAAATAGTCAAATATTCAGAGCTTGAAGAAGAGTACAAAACTTTACAGGATCTCAACAAAGACTTTGTAATGTACTTTTATAGTGACACTAAAGCTAAACTTACTGGTGGTCAAGGCATTGTAAAAATAAATTCTTCTCAACTTGCAGAAGCCTTAGAAGGTAATCCTATTGATGTAACTTCTGTAAGCTTACAAACTATTAAAAAGTCTGGTAAAACTAAATTCAGAGTTGACGACTCTTTAAATGAAGATGAGATTGCAGAAGTAGCTGAAAATATATTAAATGACTTTAAAAACCTTCTCCTTAGAAAGAAATTCCAGGTAAACGTAGATATCGTAAATAAAAACGAAAGCTACTTTGTAAAAGGATATACTTCCCCGCTTTCAGGTAAAACTTATCCTACGTATTTTGACTTCCTTATTGATGAGAATGAAGTCGGGGAAAGATCTGAGGGTAAAGGATCTAACTCTATAATCTCTACTGACGTTAAAAGAACTGAGGATGGAGCTATTCACCACGATATTGGGATAGAGTTCACTGTTGGGGAAAATATAAATACTGAGGAGCAGGTAGAAGAAGTTGTAGAAGATGAATCTTCAAAACAATCTCCTGTAGCGGCCCCAGATACAAGTGAAGGTCAGCATTCTAACTTAGATCAAGGAAATCCTTGGGGAGATGCCCCGTTTAGTTTAGGCAGTTCTAGTTCTCAAACTAAAATTAAACCAGGAGTAGAAGAACTATTTAAATCTAATCCTGAATTAGCTAATGCTGTATATGAAGCTTTAGGGTTTGATGTTTCAAAAGATTTATCTGCATTAAACATTTACAATAATATAGATATTTCCAATGCCGAAAAAAATGAGTATAAAATAAATATAGACAATACTTTGTATTTAGATAATTCAGAAGCTAAAGACAGTTATTTTGGATATTGGATGCCTATAATATATAACGGTAAAAATATAGGTAGCGTTAGATTTGAAGAAAAAATAAATAAGATAAACGAAGCAAATGTAAAAACATTTAACCCTAATATTCAAATTTACGAAGCTAGAATGCAGGAAGGAAAAATAGACTATACTAGAAAAGGTATAGGAACTAAAGTACATATTGCTTTATATAAATATGTAAAAAGTATATATCCTGAAAGACATTTTGTTTCCGATACTCAGAATACCATTGCCGAAATAGGGCTGCTAAAATCATTAGAAAGAAAAGGAGCAGTAAGTCAAATTAATCCTATTGGAGAGCTTTCTGAAAAATATAATAACTATTCTACAGATGCCCCCCCTTTTATATTCAATGATGAATATTTTAAAAATACTACTCAAATAACCCCACAACAAAAACAACAAGCTCAACAAAAGTTTCAAGAGTATGTTAATACTACTGGTAAACAAGATATAGAAGGATTTAAAGAATTTGTTAATAATACAGAAGTATTAAAGTTAGGGACGGAAACTGCAGAAGAAACCATTAAAAGAGAAGAAGCTATTCAATACCTTGAAGATAGATTTCCTGGATTTGGGGTAGTTATATTTGAAAAAGCTCGTCAAGTTGGGGAAGGTGTTGCTCATGGGTGGTTTGAAGACATGGCATTCCACATTTGGAATAGGGCTGAGGTTGGGACAGAATATCACGAGGCATTTCACGGTATGTTTAGGATGTTCCTCACAAACAAACAAAGACAAAACTTATACTCAGAAGCTAAAACTCAATTCTCTAAAGAAGAATTTGACTCTAAGCGTGCAGAGCTAAAACGGATTTATAAAAGTTATACTGAAACTGAACTTACAGAACTTGCCTATGAAGAGTTAATGGCTGAAAAGTTTAGGGACTATGTAATGACTCAAGAAGAAGAAACTTCCGGGCTATTTGGAAAGATACTGGAGTTTTTTAAAGACTTATATGTATTCATAAAAGCATTGGTTACAAACAATCTCACAATGCGGGATGTATTTAGGATTGCTAATGCTCGAACTACAAGTATTCTTGGGAAGACTAAAGCTAAAATGTTGAGAAACTCAGAAAAGTTCTTAACAGAAAACAGTTTGATTAACAAAGCCTATGCATACAAAGAAAACTTTACAGATGAACAAGTAAGAGAAACTGCGCGACTCGTTGCTTCAGATGTTGTACGTCAGGTACGTGCTTTAGAAGGAGGAGCAGCAGAATATTCTAAAGGTAACCCACTTGGGGATTATGGGGCAGTTCCTATGTATTACTTGTCCAGATCTTTATCTATACAAAAAGATGGGAAGTTAGAACCTCTCCCATTAGATGTAGCCAGAAAATATAAAAGAGCATTTAAAAAGAGACTAGCTGGGGACCCATCAGACTTTACAAAAGTAATCTCTAAGTATGGTATTCGCCCAGAACCTCCCGCAGAAATAACTGTAAACAGAACCAGAGTAATGAATGTATTTCATGATGTTGGTATTCACTGGGAGGATAGCACAGATGAAAGCAAGTTTGAAAACATTGAAGCTCGTGGTTGGAGACATTATGTTCAAGAAGAGTTAAATCTTAGAGCAGTTAAAACTAAGTTTAAAGGAGATTCTGAAATTGAGCTGGATGAAGACGAAGATACAATTCTTGATAAAATCTACAGCATGTCTTCTGAAGAAATTGATCAGAGTAAAAAATTGTCTCAAAGAGTAAAATTTATTCTGAGTACTATTGAAAATCCTGTTCCTAACTTTTTAGGGTTCAAGACATTCTTAGATCCTAATAGTGTTTACAGAATGATTATTGCTGCCGCAGTTAACTCTGAAAACTACAATCAGTTCAGAAGAAACTTGATGTCTGCAGGTAGAGCTATCCCAGAATTAAAAGCCGTAGTAGAAGAATTTGATTCATTAAATGTACAAGACAAAGCAAGAATTAGATACGCGTTTACTCTTGTCAGTAACGAATTCTTTAGTATTAGAAAACGAAATGATATAAACGAATTCGGGGAGATTACAAACTATGTTTATGAGCTTTACAACCCTGACAGACGTAGTGTTATTATAGATGCTTTTACAAAACTTAAAGCTCGTACAAATCAAGAGATTGGGGAGAACAAGTATGCTTTATACAAGGTAAAGCAAAACCCAAGAACAGGGGCTAGAGAATTTACTGTAATCAAAGAACAAGCAGCTAAAGTATCTAAAGCATACGAAAAATTCACTGATCTTTTTGATGATCGTAGATCAGACGACAATAAGCTCTTTAAAGCTGCTTCTGATGTACTTTACAAATTGGGGGTATGGTATGGAAACTCTAAAGCTCAACACGATAAAAACTTTATTACTCTTGTAAGTAAAGGATTTAATAATAGAAGAGGGGATAGGGTAGCTGGTAGGGAGGCTATTAATGAGCTCTTTTATCCCCGAGGAATAGATGCTAACATTGAACTTCTTATTGAGGGGTTAGAAGATCCTACAGGTGTTAGAGCCGGCAAGTCTGTGTTTGAAGTTGAATCTTCTACAGTCAAGCATATGTTAAATCCTTTGCAGCTTATTGAAATCCCTTACACAAACTCTTTTGTAGATGCAGAAGGAAAAAGTAAATATCCAGTAAATCTCCCTAAAGGATATACAGAAGTAGAAAGATCTGTACGTAACAGAGAATTTAGACAAGCAATAAATAATGATGAGATCTTCTCCCCACACAGAAGAGTAAAAACTCTTTTTGCATATTTGCTAGACAGACCAGAGTTTAGAAGCTCATTTAAAATTAAGCAATTTAATGACTACACAGATACAGATGCTTTCAACTCTGCTACATATAAAACTATGGGAGATAGAACCTCTCTGCTGATTACATTGAATGCTTTTTTAAATAATGGTTCAGATAGTACAGCACTGATACGTATACCTACTCCGGGGGATAGACAATCTATGTGGGCATTCACTGCTCCTAGAATGTCAAGTGAGCTTCTAAGTCAATTTGAAAGAAACGATATCATAAAAAATATGATATATGGGGAGCTTGCAAAAATTCAACAGACTAGAAGAAAAGTACGTGATGCTGTGTACGATTTAGACAACAAAACAGACGAAGAAATAAGACTTGCATTATCTGAGTTAATCTTTCCATATCATATCCCAAACGAAAAGATAGATATGTCTAACCCTAGAAAAGCTGCAGCTAAAATAGCTAAGCTTAGAGAAGAAGGTGAGGTTGGGACTGGGGAATCCTTTACAGTATTTGATATATTAAAAGACGAGGTATTTTATAAAAAAGATGTTACTCTTAGCGACTATGTAGATGAATACCTTAATCACTTGACTGGGGAAACTACAGCCATGTCTAAAGCTAAAATAAAAGCTTTTGAATCCAAGATTGAAGAGATGGTGGATTCTGTAAATAAGCTTATTGTAGAGCACACTGAAGAAGTGTTTGATAAACTTGAAGAGCTAAACATTACATCTAGTAACTTAGACCCAGACGCATTAGATAAAATAGAGGCTTACGATAACTTTGAAGACGTTATAGAAGACTTTGTATTTACTGATATGATTTATCGTACAGAGTACTCTAAAGCTTTCCGTGGAGGTATAGACTTTGCAGGTAACCCAACTAAATTTTATAAGCGTATGTCTACTATGGGTACTCCCGGACCTACGTTAACACTACAATCAGAATTAGAGTCTGAAGAATCTGCAATAGAAGGTTATGGAATGCTTGATACTTTTTACGAAGGATCATTCTATGATATGGGATGGGTTAGTACTAAAAGACAGGTTGCAGAATACATTAAAGAAATTGATCAGTTAGCAGAAGCTGTTGGTGGTGAGATTGGGGAAGTTATTAGACAAGCATACCAACCTAATGAGATAGAAGGTACTGATGGTTCAGCTTTAATCAGTTTACCTATGTACAGAGCTATTAGAATGGGGGAAGGTAATTGGGATATTGAGTTAGACGAACAGGCCTATGAGAACTACAGAAGTACTGATCCAGATAACCCTAATGCTGGAAAGTTTGTAGATAATGAGGGGAATCATAGACCTGTATATATCCTTAAACCTATTTATGATGGAATGGTTAACATTGCAGATAAGCAAACCCCGTTCGTAGATAAAACAGCATATGTCCCACTTATTAAAGAGTACACAAAAAACAATCCTACGCTTGAAGAGGTTCGTAAAAGAATGGAAGTTGAAGGAGAATACGCAGGTATGACTCCTTTACATGTGATGCATGCAATTAGTGCTAAAAAACTTTCAAG
>JGI10211J14876_10001209_pt1 | contig 11325 bp, 17 predicted proteins | sample Etolagsediment_FD_14876 | JGI IMG/M metagenome (IMG submission 14876)
CATCTTCGAATTAGTGTTCATGCAATCAATAAAGAGAATTATTCCAAAATACATTTTTATTTAGATTGGAATCAACTGGCTACAAATATATATCATTTATTAAAAATAAGAAATGATGCTTTTCCAAATGTTAGAGTTTCTATTACAACAATTCCAATGCATGGAGAGACAGTTGATCAAATAAAAGATTTTTGGAAAGATACTTTTGGAATAGAGGATATCGAAATTTGGCGAGCTCATAATTGGGGGGAGACAAAGAACTATAGACCAAAAACACAAAAAAGATTAAAAACTTGCGGCAGGCCTTTCCGCGGACCAATACAAATTGAATGGGATGGAACAATTATACCATGCTGTTTCCTCACCGATAATGAATTAACTTTAGGGAATGCTAAAGGAAAATCATTAAAAAATATTTTACTTGATAATCCGTATCAGGAATTAAGGAAGAGGCATAAATCAGGAGATTTGGAAGGATTACCTTGTGAAAATTGTGATCAGCTGAATATAGAAAAAGAATCTGTTTTGCTGTACTCGAAGCATGATCCTGATTGTAATATAAATAGAACAAGCAGTTTAAAATTTGATCTTATTCAGAATAAAAAATGAAAGCAATAGTCATTGGTCATGGACCTAGCTTAAAAAATGCTGGCTTGGGGAATAAAATTGATAACTTTGATGGATATGTTATTCGATTAACTAATCGTAAATGGCAAACTCCTGAGGATTATGGAACTAAGATCGATTATGTTTGTGCTGCGCATGAAGTAAAACGATTAAGTATTTGTTTTACTGAATCCATCCCTAATATAGAGACTTGGATTTATGCTCATAAATCAAAAGGACTAAGTGATACTAAAAAATTAATTAAAGAACACCCCGAACGCAAATTTGTTATATGTAGAAAAGAAACTACTCCGTGGGTTCAAAGAAGTAAAGATTTGCTTCAGGAATATAGAGAAAAAACGCCTGTTGATGAACGAGGTAGGTTTATCAAACATTTTTCTCAGGGATTGGGAGCTATCATTATTGCTATCCAGCGTCTTAATTTAATAGAAATATTATTACCAGGTTGTGATAATCTTCTTAAAGGCACAACTAATGGATTTTTTTCTTATGCTTGTTTAGATATATCTAATAAACCTCGATGCATATTAGAACACCATTATGGAAATGAAAGAATTATTCTTGATGAAGCATTAGCTAAATATAAGGTTAAATTAGTAGATTTTTAAAAAAAAGGAGAATAAAAATGTATCCTCATGCAGAGTGGATGGCAAAAGAAATAGAAAAATCTCAAGGTGGAATACAAAAAATAATGGAGATTGGAGTCTTTAAAGGTTATCTGATTAAAGCTATTTTAAAACGATATCATGATAATATATCCGAATATTGGGGTGTTGATCCGTGGGTACCAATGCATTCTCAGTGGAGAAGAGATAGTGTACGGCCAGAGGTATGGAATAAACATTATTTTTATGTAGCTAGATTAATGCGATTTTTTCCAAAGTTACACATCATTCGCAGTACTTCAGCGCAGGCAGCTCCTCTCTTTCCTGAAGGATATTTTGATTTAGTTTTTATAGATGGATGTCACTTCTATAAAGAAGTATTAGATGATATAAAAAATTACTTACCGTTAGTTCGAAAAGGCGGAATTTTAAGTGGACATGATTATACTAATATTAAGGGTGAAATTGAGGTAAAAAAAGCAGTTGACGAATTTTTTGTAAATGAAATTTTAGAGATAATAGAAATTCCTGAAGAGCAAAGAAAAAAAGGAAAAAATCCTGGATTATCTACGATATGGGTATATCGAAAGGATTAAATTTCATGGAACAATTACATGGAGTATGGGGAAATAGGTTAAAAGTTTTTGAATGGAATGGAGGCCTTATAACTATTTTATGGTTAGTTCCCAACAAACGCTGTTCCTGGCATGTTCATCATAAAACGATAAATCAATTTACCTGCATAAAGGGAAAATTAGGAATAAAAACAGATAAAGGTTTTACTACTATAATCACTGAAAAACAATCATTCACAGTGGAAGAAGAAGAATGGCATGAATTTCAGACTTATAATGAGCCAACAATTATAGTTGAAATAGCATATGTAAAGTTTGATCCACATGACATAATTCGAAAAAAACTTGGTGGAGATTTAACGCCAATAGATATGATTAATGCACAAAATAAGGAAAATAAATGCCAAGACATCGAGGAGTCCTGATAGAATTCATAAAGAAATATCAAATCAGAAAAGTAGCAGAGGTTGGAGTTGATTGGGGAGTTACTTGCAAGAGAGTTTTAGAGAGTTGCTATGATGTTATACAAGAATATTGGGTAGTCGATCCTTGGTTTGATGATAACGGAAAATATCAAATAGTAGTAAAAAATTTATTAAAATATCAACAAGCTCACACTCTACGCCTTGAATCAATAGAAGCAGCTACAATTTTTCCTAACTTCTATTTTGATCTTGTTTATATTGACGCTGATCATAGTTATAATGCAGTTAAGCAGGATATTAATAACTGGAGTAGAAAAGTGAAACAAGGAGGAATCTTAGCAGGACACGATTACAATATGGCTTCAGTAAAAAGAGCAGTTAGTGAATGTTTAGATAATATTATTGAACCACCTGGTTTACCAGGAGCTGCTGGAAGTCCAAAAATATGGATGAGGTTTATGTAGATGGATATAAGATTAAAAATAAAGATTCAGACAGAAACTAATTGTTTTGAATGTTTTCATTATAAGGTTTGCAGTAAAAATATGTCAGAACGTTGCAAAAATTTTGAACGGATTAATTATTTGTCAAATGACTGTTTGAACTGTCTTCATCATATAAATAAACTTAGAAAATGTTTTTATTGCGAGGATTTTGTGAATAAGGAGGTACAAACATGGTCCCGGATCAATGGCTTATAATAGAGAGATTAGGTGATATAATATTAAATCACGCTGAAGGTTGCGTTTTTGAAATTGGTATTGGTCATTCTACACTAATACTAAAAAAATTTGCAGATATTTTTGATAGAACGATGTATTGTTTTGATCAATCTGAAAGAAAATGTAACTGGGCAAAAGAACAAGGTTGTAAAATCTTCCAAGGGAAATCACTTAAAACAATGCAAAAATTTCCTGATATTCCAGTTGCAATGGGTTTGATCGATGGCCGACATGATGCCAAAACTTGTCGTGCTGAAGCTGAATTCTTCGTCCCAAGGTTAAGTATCGGTGGAGTTGTCTTTATTCACGATACTTATTTAGTTAATGACAGAAAAATCCGAGTTGAATCTCATCCGCGAGGACCCGCTGGAGATATGTATTTGGTACGCCAAGAGCTTCAAGCCACTAAAGATCTGCAAGTATTCACTTGGCCATACACTGCAGGAGATTGTGGCTTAACTATGGTTTTAAAAGAAGATCCTGAAAGAGGATATCAAAGACAATGAAAGATAAAAAATTAAGAAAATTAATTACAAAAAAAAGACAAAAAATATGGAATGAAATATCTTACTTAACTATTGCAAGTATTATGGTAATGATTAAAAATAGTCTGGACAAAAATCATTGGGCCAAGAAAATTATAAAAAAAGATTTAAAAACAATTTCAAAGCTTTCAATACAAAAAATGGAAATTAGAATTGAAGATATTGATTTTCTAGAATGGTAAAAAGGAGCAGTCTGATGTCACACCATCCACGACAGGGAAATGATCTTATTGATTTAATTCAAAAATCGAATAAAAAAATTCAAGTGATAGCTGAAATCGGTGTCTGGAAAAGCCACACTGTTAAACGAGTTCTGCGGAAAACTCATAGGCAAATTTCTGAGTATTGGGGAATAGACCACTGGGGTACCTCTCCATGGTGGCGATATAGACGGTTAAAGGACGATTATTGGGAATTGCTGTATTTAGCAGCTTGTAGGTTGATGACCTTTTTTTCTAAACTACATATTCTACGAATGAAATCTTTAGAGGCCGTTGAACTATTTCCTGATAACTATTTTGATTTAATTTTTATAGATGCAGACCATTCATATGAGGCTGTGAAAGCAGATATAAAAGCTTGGTTACCAAAAATGAAAAAGGGTGGATATTTTACCGGACATGATTATTACGAAAAAAAACCTGGAGTAATTCAGGCTGTAGATGAGTATTTTGGCAAAGGAAAAGTTACAGTGACTGAAGCAGCAGTTTGGATTTGGAGGGTAAAATGAATATATTTAAATTTTATATCAGAAAAATGTATGGTTCTTTTGAAACACAACGTTTATTAAGATTAGAAAATCATGAAAATATTAAGTGGAATGTAGATAAACAACAGGATAAAGAATGCCAGATCTTAGCACATAGTGCGCAAATTTCAAATATACCACTTACTCATGCTTTAATGCCAAATCAATCTGATTTTGATGAGCATTGGTTCTTAGGAATATCATATGCTGAAGACAATAAAATACGAGCAGGTCATCATTGTGGAGAAATCAAAAGAATATTACCTGAACAGGCAGCAGAGATAATGTTAAAGGCACAAGTAATTACCAAAAGTGAGGATTAAATGGGCAGTGTAACAGAACAATTATGGAAAGAAAAATTTGCAGAGAGAAAAGCTTTATATCTTAAAAATCCATTAGAATTTTATGATGAGAGATATTTTAGAAAAAGATTAAAAATGCGAAATTGGGAAATGGAAGCTGGGGAGGTTGTTTCAAAATTATTTGATATCAAAAGCATGATAGATTTTGGATGTGCATGGGGATCTTATCTTGAAGGTGCACTTGCAGCAGGAACAAAAAAAGTTCTTGGAGTTGATATATGTTATGACCACATCATTAAGTATGTTCCTGAGCATGTAAAAAGATTCATTATACAAGGAAATGTCGCAACATATTTAAATTACGGTAAATGGGATTGTGCACTTTCTATCGAAATAGCTGAACATCTTTTACCTGAAGAAGTTCCAGTGTATCTTGAAAATTTGAAAAGAGCATCATCACGCTTAATTATTATGACAGCAGCTGCCAGTTATAATTTACATCATCTCAATCCTGCAACAACCAGAAAATATTGGATTGAACGATTAGTTAATATAGGCTGTACTTATTTACCTAAAGAAGGAGAACGGCTTGCTAAAGCTTGGAAAGTGAGAAGAAATATAGGAAGAAGAATTCGAAAGACTGTAATGGTATTTAGTGTGAAAAAATAAACAAGGAGTTCTCATGGGTATCCGATACAAAGGAATAAAATACATACAAGAAATATTTCATGTTACAAAATGCACTGATTTCTCTAAATTAAGATTAGTTCAAATTGGAGATTTATTTATCCGAGGAGATGCTCATGCTTTTGGAATAAGACATGGAAAAGCTTTTAATTATTTTAGAGATTTAGGATTTGAGGTTAAAACCATTGATCTTGGGATTGGTCAAGAAAGAATAGGTCCCGAGGTTCTTCAATATGATTTATCAAAACCAATTGTAGAAGAAATAGGTGAATTTGACTTTGTTATTGATTTTGGCACAAGCGAACATATTGAAAATCAATATGAACTTTTTAAAAATATACATAAATTATGCAAAATAAATGGAGTTATGATCCATTCAAATCCATCACCAAATTATGGAAGTGACCATGGACTTTATCATTATACGCCTTCTTTCTATACTCAATTGGCACGAATTTGTCATTATAAAATTATTGATGTTAGAGAAATGACTACTGATTACTGGGCTAAAGATCCTCCACGAAAAAGCCATTTACATGCAGCTCTTGTGAGGGCTCGAGGAGAATTTCCATCGGAACGAAGATTTGGGGATGCTATGAAATATCTAAAAGTTATTCTCGGACGAGAAAGAAGAACTTTAGAAAGAACGAAAAAAGAACAATTAGAAAAAAAGAAGTTAGAACAAGAGAAAGGAAAATAATTGAAAATCTTACTATTGGGCTGGAACCGCGATTGGCCTAAACGTAAAGGTAATTGGAATCATGAACTCTTTAGACGTGAGCTCGCGCGACAACATGAAGTCATCTTCTGGGGTGCTGGTTATGATAATTATGATAAGAGGTTATCAATGGATGATGTCTTGTCGCAATTTCCAAATACGGATATTATCTTAACTCATTATGAGCATCGAAATAGATACTTTCCAACAGGCCTTAAGAACATTAAACACATTCCAAAAATTCATCTTTGTGGAGGAGATTATGATGAAATTACTGCTCCCGGTTGGAATGCTCATTTTAATAGTACCAAGTATGATATAATCTTTGGTCGTTATTTACAAATGGTTCAAGATTTAAAAAAATACAAAGTTCCTGGAGCTATTAAGTTTCTTCCTTGGTCCGTTGATATCAATGTATATAAAAAGCTTGATATCAAAAAATCAGTAGATGTTTCTGCAATATTCCAAGCACATGCAAGAATCCATCCAGACCGGCATTTATTAAGAAATCGATTATCTAAAATGAAGCTCAATAGTTTTATAGGAACTGCATGGTTTGGAGACTATATCAAGAAAATCAATGAATCTAAGATTTGTGTTTCAAGTAATGTAAGGTTCCCGCGTTTGAGTGGTAAATATTATGAAATCCTGGCATGTGGAACTTTTTTCTTAACTACTAGACCAGAAGATTTTGCAATGTTAGGATTTGAGGACAATAAGCATTTAATACTTTATAAGGATAATTTTGTTAATTTTGAAGAAAAGATTAATTACTATCTTGAACATGAAAAAGAACGAGAGAAAATTGCGCTCGAAGGAATGAATTTTGTACGAAAATATCATAACACCGTATTGAGAGTTAAACAATTTATAGATTTGATTGAAGAATAAATGGATTACCTATTCGAAAAAGAAATATATATTTTTGGAATAAAGCGTGCCGGGATGCATGCAATCAGAATTTGGCTTTCTGAACAAAGAGAACCCAAAAATTCTGATCTCTACTTTCAAAACAATACTCATTTTACTCTAACTTATAGGCGATATGCTCATCGAAATAGAACACTGAAAAGTAAACTTGATTCATTGAGTGAGAGAAGATGGCAAAAACCAAAATTTTATATTAATATTATAGAAAGTGCAGATCTTCTGGATATAAAAAGAAAACTAGAAGATCGAGAATATGATTTAAATGTTCATAAAAAAGAGATTCTCTTAACATATAATATTAAAAAATTTAGCAAAGAAATTTATAATATAATTGTAATTCGAAATCCTTTTCATCATTTAGCTAGTAACATTGCTCAACATCGATTGCAGTTAGAAGAATCGGGTATCAGTGCATGGAGCGACAGACATATTGCTTTTTTCCGTGAACGATGGATTCAATATGCTAAAGAATTTTTAGGAATTACTAATTATCTTCCTGCTAAATGCTGCATACTTTATGATAAGTGGTTTTCGTCTATAAAGTATAGACAAAAAATATCGCAGCAACTTAATCTTACCTTTAATGATGCAGGGCTTAATCTTGTAACCAGCATGGGCAGCAGTTTTGATCAAAAAAATTTTCATAAACATGCACAAGAAATGAATGTTCTTGGAAGATGGAAGCAACTTCAGTCTAAAGATAGAATATTATATTCACAAATTATAAATAATGAAATGATTGGATTGTGGGAATTGATTCAAGGGTTGAATGGAAATAAATGAAATTTTTAAAGCAAATTATTACCTGATGGCTTAAGGAGCAAAATAGATTATGTCCTAATTGTGGCTATTACTGCACCTGCAAAAGTATTTTTTGTTTGCCACCACAGGGAAATTTAACTCACAACAAAGCTGCCAGAAGGTTAGATTATGAATAATTAATTTGCTTACCACTTCTGAAAAGAAGTTACTTTTAATAAAGCTAATTTATAATTAATTCAAAAAAGGAAAATTAAAATGATTTGGATAAATTTTTCAAAATGGAAGTCCAGCTCGGGTTCAATGTTTGTTTTAGAACATGTATATCGTAATGGACATCGGTGGACACCTTTTATTATTGTTCGAGCAAGATATAAAAATTAATCTATCAATAATTAATTCGAGATAAACTATGTCCATAGATAAATCAACCGGGATCTGGGACTTAGAAACAGCAAAAAAAAGACATCAATTTGACTTGAACCTTGGAATTGAAATTGCACGAATGTTTTTTGCTCCTAAAAGAGCAGCAGATCTTGGCTGCGGTTTGGGACATTATTGCGCATTATTCAAAGCAATGGGTTGGCCGATTGTTGATGGATATGAAGGCACTCCTAAAATTCAACAAATTGCTGCGTATGATAATATCATGCCGCTTAACCTAACATTACGGCGCTGGGTCGGAATTGATTATGATTTTGTTATGAGCCTCGAAGTCGGTGAACATATTCCAAAACCGTTCGAACAAGTTTTTATAAACAATATGTGTGAATTTGCAAAAAAAGATCTTGTGTTAAGTTGGGGAATCCCTGGTCAGGGTGGAAAAGGACATTTTAATGAACAACCAAATGATTACATAATATCTGAGTTCAAAAAACGAGGATTTAGGTTTGAGCGAAAGAAGAGCTATGCACTTCGAGAGGTAGCGACAAAAAAGTGGTTTCATAATACTCTGCTCTGCTTCAAGAAGAATAATAAATGATTTTTAGGAGGTAAAGCATGAAAAGAAGACATTTTTTACAGACTCAACCGATAGAAAATCAACCATTCCTCGAGACTAAACGAATTGCAGCTATGCTTGAAGGTGAATGGAATAAATATATGAAAGCAAAAAGGCTACCTAAAGTATGGAATGGTAAATTTACTAAACCTGTAACAAAAAATTATAAAATTTCTATTTGTACAACGTGTAAGGATCGCCTTGAAAATTTAAAACAAACTCTCCCAAGAAACATCGAAGATAATCTTAATTATCCAAATGTAGAATTTATTGTATTAGACTATAACAGCAAAAAAGAAGACGTAGGCGGCTGGATAAAAAAAGAAATGATGAGATATGTTGAAAAAGGAATCTTAGTATATTTACGAACTAATGAACCAAAATATTTCGATATGTCTCATTCCAGGAATATTGCTTTTCTTGCTGCAAGTGGAGAAATTGTGAACAATGTAGATGCAGATGCGTTCTGTGGCAAAGGATTTGCAGAGTTTATCAATAAATGTGCTAATGAAAGACCTGAAAAAGCTATCTTTGCAAAGAGCAAACAACTATTGCGGGGAAGGTTAGGTCTTTTTAAGAAAGAATTTATTGAAGTGACGGGATATTCAGAAGCCTATGCTTTTCATTATGGTCATGATGACGCCGACTTGATGCATCGTTGCTGGGAATTAGGTATGTTGATGATGTCTTTTTCCCGCCATGGAAAATTTGTAGGAATAGTTCCTCATCATATCAAACATCAAGAAGATGGAAATTACCCTTTTCCTTGGTGGAAGACAGAGGGAGAAAATAGACTTCTTTCCTTTGCTCATCTGCTAAGTGGAAGATTCAAAGCTAATGAAGGAAGGATCTGGGGGAAGGCTAGGTTAATTAAAAATTTCGATGGAGAAAAAATAGAAACAGGAATTCAAGGATAGAGCTAATAATAAATATCTGAGTTAAAAGATAATGAGAATTAGGTAAGTTCTATGACAGAAAAAATGTATAAAGCAATGTCACCGTATGCTCCAATTATCCATCGCCATAAAGTAGCTACCTGGTATATAAGAGCACTCAGAAAAGCTCGATGGATGCGTAATGCGTATCAAAGACCAAAAAATCTTACAATAACAACCGTCAGCACTTATCCAAAAAAATCATTATTTGAACAAAGCCTTACATATCTGGGAATAACTGACTACATAGTTTTGAACGAACCATTTAGGGGTCCTTATCGAAATACATTAAAAGTACAATGGATATTAAATTATCTAAATTCTAGAGAATGCAAAACTAAATATCTTTTATACTGTGATGCTCGAGATGCTATCCTTAAAGATGATCCACAATTAGTTCTTTCTTTATTTAAGAATACGGGTAAAAAATTAATTTTTAATTCAACGAGCACAAAACGTGCTTTAAATTGTATGCGTGACAAATGGAGATGGATGCGAGAAATTGCTCCACTAAAAGGACGATATTTGAATGCCGGTGCTTTTATAGGTGAAGTTAGTTTTATAAAAAAAGTTTTAAAAAAAACAATGGAATACATTGATCCTGATGAATTAGAGATTAGATCAAGCATAGCGGATTGTGACCAACTTCCTGAATTTCCAAAAGGTACGAGCGATCAAGTTATACTTAGATATATTTTCGATCAATTTTATCCAGACATGGATATAGATTATGGAAACAGAATTTTTTATAGGAATTGATTTTTTTATAGGAATTAGTTTTTTATAGGAATTAGTTTTTTACATGAATTAGTTTTCTACAGGAATTAATAAATGAATCGGAATTACTATGAAATAAGAGTTTTTGGATTAAAACGCACGGGAAACCATGCTATCATTAACTGGATTGCTGAAATGGCTAGTAAAGCATTCAATGAACCCACTTATTTTTTGAATAGCTGTGGAAGCCGTAAGGCAGATCCATTTAAAACCCACGCAGACCGCGGAGACAAAAAAGGAACAGAAATAGATAATATTTTTGTTCAATTACCAAATATGTCTAAATGGAAAAAAGATGAAATAAAACCAATACGGTTAAAACAAAAAAAATGTTTACTGTACAGCTATGAAGATTTTATTATTACGCATATGCTAAAAGACGATTGCGTAAGAAATCGTGAATATACTATTGGAAGCAGTGATCATATCTTCAATATTATTATAATGAGAGATATTTTTAATTGGATGGCGAGTGTAATTAAAGCTCAAACAGGTTCAGGAAGAACACTGCCTAAAGTTGATTATCTTCTTCATAGATGGAAAATATATGCTCAGTGTTATATTAATAAAGTCATTTTTCCTCCAGGAAAAACTATTTATATATTATTTAATAAATGGTTTTTGTATGAAACATATAGAAGGAACATTGCAAAAAGATTAAATTTAGAATATTGCGATCAATCACTTAAATATGTCGGAGCTCCGAGGGAACGCGGCAGTAGTTTTGATGGAATGAAATATGAAAAATACGCTGATCAAATGGATGTATTAAATAGATGGAAGCTTTTTAACCATAATCCTATTCTTTTTGAATGCATAGATGATGAAGCTATCATAGCTTCTAACATCATTTTTGGAAGAATTTATGATGGATAACAAATAGGTAATTTTTTATGAAACGCTTAATGGTAGCTAATAGACAATTTGGTAGTAGATCGCGATATGCTCATGATAATTTTGAATTGATTCT
>JGI10211J14876_10001210_pt1 | contig 11324 bp, 10 predicted proteins | sample Etolagsediment_FD_14876 | JGI IMG/M metagenome (IMG submission 14876)
CCCCTCCAGGACCTCCCCCACCCCAGCCTTTGGCAAATCCTTTCCTATTTTCGCTATTTTGTTTTCTTCAATAAGTATATCTGCCTGCACAATTTCCCGCTTGGCGTTCTGCGTAATAGTTCTTGCATTTTTGACAAGGATGCCCATAAAGACTGAATTGGAGAGAAGAGTATATAAGTATTTTGAATTATACATACTAAGTTCTGCTTCTAAATGCAGTTATCAAGGTGTTAATATGGATAAAGGAGAAAATTATGAAGTTAAGGATATCTCTCTTGCAGAGCAGGGAAAAAAGAACATTGAGTGGGCAAGGAACCACATGTCATGCTTAAAGTCAATTTCTGAGCGGTTTGAAAAGGAAAAGCCATTTGAAGGACTCACAATCGGTTTAGCACTTCATGTGACCAAGGAAACCGCAATCCTTCTCTACACGCTCCGCGCAGGCGGTGCAAAAGTTACAATTGCAGGATGCAACCCGCTNTCCACCCAGGATGATGTTGCAGCGGCCCTTGCCGCAGATGGCTTCTCAGTTTATGGATATAAGGGAGAAACAACCGATGACTATTACAGGTACCTGAATAAAGTACTGGACCAGAAGCCCCAAATTACAATTGATGATGGGGGAGACCTCCTGAAACTTATCCACACTGAAAAGCCCGAGCTCTTGGATTCCATGATTGGAGGATGTGAGGAAACAACAACCGGAATAATCAGGCTCAAAGCAATGGCTAATGATGGCGCACTCAAGTATCCCGTAGTTGCAGTAAATGACAATGACACCAAGCACCTCCTGGACAATTACTATGGGACAGGCCAATCCACTTTAGATGGAATCCTTCGTGCAACCAATGTCCTTCTTGCTGGGAAAACCCTGGTGGTTATTGGATATGGGGACTGCGGAAAGGGAGTTGCGATGCGGGCAAAAGGAATGGGTGCAAACGTAATCGTAACCGAAGTAAAACCATTTCGGGCCCTCCAGGCATTCTATGATGGGCATAGGGTGATGCAGATGAATGATGCTGCAAAGCTCGGAGACATATTCATAACAGTTACTGGAGACAAGCACGTCATCTCTTTTGAGCATATGAAGATGATGAAGAACGATGCAATCATGGCAAATTCTGGCCATTTTGATGCCGAGATTGATGTTAACTCCCTAAGAGAAAAATCAGATTCAACAAGGGAAATGAGGCCTTTCCTTGAGGAGTTCACTTTAGATGGGAAGAGGCTCTACCTATGTGCCGGAGGGCGCCTGGTAAACCTGGGCGCAGCCGAAGGCCACCCATCTGAAGTAATGGCAACTTCATTTGCAGGGCAGGCCCTTGCATGCGAATACCTTGTGAAAAACAAGGGCAGTTTAGGTGCGGAAGTAGTTGAACTCCCGGAGGAAATAGACGTAGAAATTTCCAAGTTGCAGCTTGAAGCCCTTGGAGTAAAATTTGATGTTCTAACAGATGAACAGATAAAGTATCTCTCGAGCTGGCAGGAGGGAACGGAGTAACCCGCTTTATAAATATTCCCACTCCATATCTTGTGATATTAATAATGGTGAACCAATGGATTATGATTCCCTTTTGAATAAAGCATATGAAGAACTCCCCGAGCAGACAGGCACTGGAGAGCGTTTCGAAATCCCTACCCTAGAGGCATTTGTGGAAGGCAATAAAACAATTGTAAAAAACTTTGCTTCCGTCCTCCAGAAAATCAGGAGGAAACCTGAGCACCTAATCAAATTCTTCAATGCGGAATTTGCAGTTCCTGCAACAGTTGAAGGGGACAGGCTGGTCCTTCATAGGAAGCTAAGGGTGGAACTAATCAACAAGAAATTTGTGGAGTATGTAAAGAATTATGTAATCTGTTCCCAATGCGGAAAGCCGGATACCCATATTGAGGATTCCGGGCACCGCTCCAAGATGCTCATTTGTGAAGCGTGCGGTGCCAGGGCGGCGGTGAAATAATGGCGGCGGGAAGGAAAAAGGGCGGCGCAAAAAAGAAAATTTTTAAGAAAAAGCCATACAAAAAGAAACCCGTTCCAGGCCAGGGCGAGCAGATAATGAGGGTAAAGCTCCCGCGTGAGGGGGCAATGCTTGGGATAGTAACGGGGATTATGGGTGGAGGCAGAATGTCTGTTCTATGCAATGATGGAAAAGAGAGGATGGGCAGGATCCCAGGAAAACTAAAAAGAAGAATTTGGGTTCGCGAAGGAGATGCAGTTTCTATCCGCCCATGGGAAATCCAGGGGGACGAGAAAGGGGACGTCATCTGGAGGTACCACCCCAATGAAAAGAGATGGCTCCAGGATAAAGGTTACTTAAAGGTCGGATAGATGGCGCGGAAGGTTTCGAAAAGAAAAAAACCTTCGCGTGATGACTTTTTACTTAAGGAAAGATTCAAGGTAGAGAGCGAGGTCTTTGACCGCTCCACCCTGCTTGTGCTCTCTAAACTAATTGGAAAGGGAATTTTAGGAACAGTTGAGAATCCCATCTCCACTGGAAAAGAAGCGAATGTGTTTCGTGCAACTACGCCATCTGGAGAGTATATTGCAGTAAAAATCTACAAGATGGAAACAACCAAATTTATGCGCAGAAAAGAATACCTGGAAGGGGACCCGCGCTTTAAGAAATTCAGAAGGACCGAGCGGGATTTTGTTTATGCATTTGCGCAAAAGGAGTATAAAAACCTGGAAATTTGTGCCAAGGCAAAAGTGCACGCACCCGAACCTCTTCTCCAGGTAAAAAATGTTCTGATTATGGAATTTCTTGGGGAAGATGGGCTCCCTTATACCCCATTGAATGTGCTTGGCCCGGATTCCATCTCTCAATTAAAGAGCATTCTTCTGGATATGCGCAAGATGTATCGCGCAGGCTTGGTGCACGCGGATTTGAGCGAATACAATCTTTTAGTTGGACCTAAACCTTATTTGATTGATTTTGGGCAGGGAGTTGTGCTCTCTCACCCCAATGCAGAAAAATACCTGGAGCGCGATGTTAAAAATATTATAAAATATTTTGGAAAACATGGCTTTGAGATGGATGAGAAAAAAGCCCTGGAATATATTAAAGGTTAATTTTTCCAACTCTTCACATTTTATCAGGTATCGGAACCCCTTTCAACTTTTATGCTGCGTTAAGCTAGTACAAAAGTTGACAAAAACACCGCGTTAAGCTATTTTTTTGTTTTATTCCTCCAAGCAGCACCGCGTTCTGCCCTCAATGCTCCGCTTGTCGCATTTCGACCTACATCTTATCCGGTATTGGAACCCCAAGTAGGCCAAGGCCTGTTTCAAGAACACCTCCAAATGCCTTCACCATTGCAAGCCGCATCTTTCTCNTNNTTTCATCTTCTGCTTTAAGTACCGGGTTTGCAGTATAGAATTTGCTGAATGTGTTGGATAACTGGTAGAGATAATCAGCAATAATGTGCGGCCGCATCTTCTCTGCAGCATTTGCTGCAACTTCTGGGAACCTTGCCAATTCTTTTATGAGCTTTTTTTCTCCTTCGCCAAATTCGTACTTTTTAATTTCCGGCTCATAATCTGCCTTTTCCAAAATCCTCTTTGCCCGCACACATGCATACTGCAGGTATGGACCTGAGTCTCCTTCCAGGCTTAAAACTTCATCCCACTTGAAAATAATCTTTTTTTCCGGGGCAATTTTCAGGAATGCATAGCGGATTGCCCCAATTGCAACTTCTTCTGCAATCGTTTCTTTTTCTCCTTCACCCAATTCCTTTTTGACCTTTTCAAGAGCACGTTTTTTTCCTTCTTCAGCCAACTCATCTGCAGTGTGCCCGAGCCATGTTCCCTTCCTTCCAGAAAACTTTGCTTCAGGAAGCCAGGCGTGCTCATAGGCCAAGTGCACAAAATTCTTTGCCTCTTCAGTATAACCCAGTTCGCCTAGCACATGCTTGATTACTTCCTGGGGGTATTTCTGCTCCACTCCAATTACATTTACCACTACATCCGCTTTTCCAAAGTCCTTTTCCTTCCCCTTTTCAGTAGTAATGTATGCAATTCCATCAGTGGGCTGCTCAATGAAACTCGAATACTTGAAATCCCCATTTAATTTCCCAAATTTCCAAAGGTGGAAAATTACATCCTTTCCAGTGTAAGTTGCAGTCCCGTTGCTTCTAATCAATATCTTGTCCGGTTCGGTCATTCCCCGCATTTTCCCCCCCAGTTTTACTACCCAGCATCCCTCATTCTTCCCATGCTTTTCCAGCACAACTGCGCCGCTTTCTTTTAGTTTTTCCATTCCTTCCTGAAAGATTTCTTTAAGTATGTTGCTCTCACAAACTAAAACGTCTTCGCGGTTTCCATAATTAAATGCGGTTTCGTATTGGGCCCTTACACAGGTTTCCACAAGCTCCCTTGCTTTTTTTGCAGTTTCGTTTCCCCCAATTTCCATCTCTTTGAGGACTCCTTCAGCCGACTTTTTTACTAACGGATCCCTTTCCATCTGCTCAGCAACTTTTACATACTCGTGCCCTATCCAGTGGTCTGCTTTTCCTTCCCGAACCGCGGAGGGGGACACCCCCTCCCCAGTTTGAGGTTCCTCCTGACCCTCCCCCGAAAATTGTGGCCTATCCTTTTCATTCAAATTAAGATATCCCCAGAGGCTTTGCGCCACCTGCAAACCCAGATCATCAATATAATCCATTCTCTGAACTTCGTCTCCTTCAAATTCCAGCAGGTTGGCAACCGAATCCCCAAGCAACGCGTTTCTTAAATGCCCAATATGCCAGGGCTTGTTCGGGTTTACCGCAGGGGATTCCACAATTACTCTCCTTGCTTTGTGCCCCTCCCCATAGTGCGCACCATCGGTGATAATTTTTCTTATTGCTTCTCCATAAAACTCATCAGAGAGGAAAAAATTGAGATATGGGCCGGAGACCTCCACGCCTTTTATCCATTCATGGGGTTTGAGCTTCTTCGCAATTTCAACTGCTGCCTGCGCAGGGCCCATCTTCATCTTTTTTGCCAGAATGAACCCAATCTTGCTTGCGATGTCTCCCTTTCCCTCCTGGGCTACTTCCAGGCTGTTGAAACATAAGCTTTCGTCTTCCCCTGTTGCTTTTGCAATTAAACTAGCTATTTGGTGCTTTGCGTTGAGTATCATAAGATGAAGGATATAAGAGAATAAATAAAAAGAAGAAGGATTGGGAGACTCATTCTCCCAATTACCCAAGCCTACTCAGTACTTTTCATCACCGAAGCAAGAATTGCATTTTGTGCCCACAATCTGTTTTCAGCTTCATCAAAAACAACAGACTGCGGCCCATCAATTACTTCAGCAGAAACTTCCTGCCCTCTGTGTGCAGGTAAACAATGCATGAAAATTGCATCTGGCTTTGCATATTTCATAAGTTCTTCAGTTACTTCAAACTCTTTGAAGTCCGCAAGCCTCTGCGCTTTCTCTTCATCCTGCCCCATGCTTACCCAAACATCAGTGTAAACAACATCTGCATCCTTGAGTGCCTCAGCAGGCTCATGTGAAACAGAAATTGTTCCTTTTGCCTGGGCCTTTGCAGCTTCGGTTACATCTGCGTTTGGCCCATACTCAGGCTTATTTGGGCATAAACCTACAACGTTTGCACCCATCTTGGCAAACCCAATCATTGTAGAATTAAACATGTTGAAGCCGCAGTCTCCTACATACACTATTTTCAAGCCCTCAAGCTTCTCCTTTTTCTCCAGCACAGTAAGCATATCCGCCATTGTCTGGCAGGGGTGATATTTGTCTGTTAATGCATTAATTACGGGAACAGTTGCATATTCCGCAAGCCCTTCAATATCTGTATGGTCATTTAATCTTGCCATAATCCCTTCCACATACCTGCTCATGGTTTGTGCAGTGTCCTCTATTGTTTCACCGCGCCCAAGCTGGGTGTTTTTCATATCCAGAAACATTCCATGCCCCCCAAGCTTCGTCATTCCCGCCTCAAAGCTCATCCTGGTTCTTGTAGATGATTTCTGGAAAAGCATAGCCAGAGTCTGCCCAGGAAGCTTTTTCTTCACCTCGCCCTTTTTCATCTTCAGAGCCAGGTCTAAGAGATACCTAATTTCCTCTTCGCTAAAATCCAATAGCGTCAAAAAGTTTCTGCCTATAAGGTCCATTATTCCACCTCCACTTCTCTTGAGCAGATAGGTTAAAAAAGCCCAGCTCCAACCGGATTAAAAGCCTTCGTTTACATAATTAATTTTTCTCCTAGTGATAACAATGCTCCTCATAATTTTTGCTCTGTTTTTAGGTCTTCTGGCAGGTCTAGTCCCGGGGCTGCACTCAAACACATTAGTCTCAGTAATGCTTTCACTGAACATTGTTTCTCCGGACCTTCCTTTTGCAATAATTACGATGTATGCAGTATATTCCATCATTTCATATATTCCGGCAGTCTTCCTTGGAATTCCTGACCCGACAGTGGTGCTCTCAGTTCTTCCCGGGCACAGGATGGCCATGCAGGGAAAGGGCTTGGAGGCACTAACAATAATGGTCGTCTCATCCATTCTTGCAATCCTTGCGTGCATTGCACTCTTTCCGGTTTCCCAGTTTCTTTACCCGGTTGTTTTTCCTGCAATCCAGCCATACCTTCTATATATCCTGATCGCTGCCTCAGCCATACTCCTTCTCCGGGGCAAGAAGCCGATTTACTCACTATTAATCTTCCTTTTGGCAGGCTTCCTTGGAAAGCAGGCATTTTCCCTGCATCTTGCAGACCCATTCCTGCCCCTCTTTTCCGGGATGTTTGCAATGGCTGCAATTTTTACCTATTCCAATAGCCAGCTTCCGCACCAGAGGCTCCCCAAAAGAATTGATACTTCTCTTTTGAAGTTTGCATTCTTAGGAGTATTCCTAGGTTGGTGTGCGGATTTACTCCCGGGAATAAGCTCCCCTGCGCAGGTCGCGGCATTTGCATCCATCCTGCTCCCGTTTTCCGGAACAGCCTACCTCGCTACAATTTCCTCAATTGGAATAAGTGAATCCATTTTTGCATTTTCTACTGCTTCCACTATAGATAAAGCAAGAATTGGGGCAATTGCAGAAGCAGCAGACCTCACCCCAATTGCAGATAGCCTGGCCCCATTTCTTGGCTATTTCATTTTGGGAGCTGTTTTTGCCTGCATCCTAATCTATGTATTCCGCAGCAAAATAGGTGAAATCTCCAAAATTAATTTCTCTCTTCTCAACCTAATGCTTGCAATTTACCTGATTGCAATTGTTTTCCTGATTGATTCGTTTGCAGGATTAGTTCTGTTTGCAGTCTCTAGCGGAGTAGGGTATTTGTGCATAAGAATGAATGTTGAGAGAACCACTCTAATGGGCGCAATTATCATTCCAACTATCCTTCTTCTTTTTTAGGTTAGTTACTTAAAAGAGATCTTTTTTACTTCTTCCACCAAACCAGGAGCATCGTATTTGTTTATCACTGGCCTTCCTGTGGCGAGCCGCAGGTCCTCCATATACATCTTGCTTTCTGCGGTAAAGAATACTACCTTTTCCTGCAATTCTGCAGAAAGATTCATGAAAACTTCCCTTCCACTCATCCCAGGCATGTTTACATCCAGCACAATTGCGTCAAAGTTTTCTGCATTTAATTTTTCAAGGGCTTCATTTCCTCCGTTAGCAGTTTCTGTTTCCAGCTCCTTTTTAAGGAACCGGCTTGCGCTCCTGAGTATTTCCGGAATATCATCTACAATAAGCACTCTTTTTTGTTTTTGAATTTGGTCTGGGCCGCCTTTTTTTGCTTTCTCCATAGGTTTTGGGGGCATTTTGCCTGAACCATTCTCCATCGGGTTTCTGAGTACGCGTTTCATAACTATCATGTGTGTATAACAGTGTTTTTAAATGTATCTACATATAGGGGCATGAACCTTGTTTTATGGATGTACTCGAGTTCTATCCCTAGGAAACATCATGCACTCGCGTATATTGGGAACACCTGTTGCCTTCATGGTAATTCTCTCAAGCCCAATGCTCCAGCCAGCATGCGGGGGAGCTCCCACCCTGAATGCATCCACATAGAATTTGAAGTCCTGTGGGTTCAAATCGCGCTTTTTGAGCTGCTCTTCAAGCAGTTCAGGAATATGGATACGCTGGGCCCCGCTGGAAATTTCCAAACCCTTATAGAGCAAATCATAAGCTTTGCACACTTTGGGGTTATCCTCCTTGGGCATAGAGTAGAATGCACGGCTTATTGTAGGCCAGTCATGGATAATAAACAGCTCTTCACCAAGCAGCTCATAAATCTTCTTTTCCTGTTCCTTGGAAAAATCTTCTCCCCACTCTATTTTTTCTCCTTCTGAATTTAATTTGTCTACAATCTCAGTGTAAGTATACCGCTTAATCTCATTTGGAACATTAATTTCAGTTTTGAGCAAATCAAGCTCTTCCTTGCACTCTGCAGCCTTGTTCAGAATTGAAAGCGTAACTTCACTGAGTGTATCCATTCCATCTTTGTCATTTGCAAAGCCCATCTCAACATCCATCTGGATTACTTCGTTTAAGTGTGTAGTTGTGTGGTGCTTTTCTGCACGCCAAACAGGAGAAGTAATCATAACTTTGTCTATTCCCCCTACGACCGCGAGTTGCTTGTAGAGCTGTGGAGACTGCGCCAAAAATGCCTTTTGCTCAAAATACTCTACTGGAAATACTTCTGTTCCCCCTTCACTTGCAGCAGCAACAATGTGGGTGGGGTGCACTTCCTGGAAGCCCATTTCCCGGGTTTTCCTCCTAAATTCGTTAATAATTACGTCCTTTACCTTGAAGATTGCAGCCACATCAGGTTTCCTCAAATCAAGGTACCTAAAATTCAGGCGCGTATCCAAGTCCGAGTCCACTACTCCGGTTGGGTCAATCGGGAGCTTCTGCTCAACTTTGCTTATAACTTCCACTTTGGAAGGAACAAGTTCTACTCCTCCCGGAGCAACCTTATTCTCTGCAACAGTTCCCTCAACAACAATCACGTCTTCCTTGTTGCGCTTCATTTTTTCCATCACTTCGTCTGGAACTACGCCTTTTTTTGCAATAATCTGCATTATTCCTGTTTTGTCCCTGAGCTGGATGAAAATTAATTTTCCAATATCCCTGATTTCATGGACCCAGCCTGCAACCTTCACCTGTTTTCCAGCTTTGCCCTTTGCTTCATTAACGTAATCTGTTCTCATCATGAAAATCACTCCTTGCTAGTTTGCATTTATTGATTAATACTCATTATTAAGAGTTGTGCAAAAGCAGAATTCTAAAATTAAGAAAAAGCAAGGATTTGCCTTGCATTTTTTACATCCCGATTAGGCTTACTTTGCAAGAGTAATCTCGATTGCTGAAACTTTGCTCATGCTTCCATCTTCGGAGGTAAGTTCCTCAGTTTTAATTGTAATGTCCGCTACAGCAACTTCCGGAAGGAACCTGTTCCTTACAATCTCAGCTACATCCACTGCGCGTGAAATAAGCTTTCCCCTTGCTTTGAGCACTACGGACTCAGCCCCATTATTGAACTGGGTAACTACTGCAAGCACGTAGCCCATAACCCCTTTCTTTCCGATGAAAACAGTGTTCTCATCTCTTTTTGGTTCTGCAGCAGGCTTTTCTTCAGCCACATCTACTTTTTCTTCAGTTGCGCCCTTTACTTCTTCCACATTTTCAGTTGTTTCTATTTTTTGCGCTGTTTCGTCTTCGCTCATACCTCTTCACCTTTCCACTCAAAGTACACTTGAGCTGAAATTCTACGGATAAGCTTTTTAACATATCTCAAACTCAATATACCGCTATTCGTGATTAGTATGTGCCCAAGAATTGCAATTTTAGACCGGGACCTCTGCACAAGAAAAAAGTGCGGCTACCAATGCGAGAAGGTATGCCCAGTCAATAGAATGGGCGAAGAATGCATAAAAACTGAGGATGAAGGAGGATATCCTGTAATTAATGAACTTTTATGCATTGGGTGTGGCCTTTGCGTCAAAAAATGCCCAATGGATGCAATCCAGATAATTAACCTGGCAGGAGAGTCAGGAGACCCCATTTACCAGTACGGAATAAACTCCTTTAGGCTCTACAACCTCCCGCTCCCAAAGGAAGGGCTCTCTGGAATTGTAGGAAGAAACGGAATTGGAAAAACAACTGCATTAAACATTTTAGCAAGGAAGATGCAGCCCAATTTTGGAGAATATGATAGGCAGTTTAGCGAAAAGGAAATCTTAGAGCGCCTTCCAATTGCAACAAGGAGATACTTCGAGTCCGAAGGAGATGCTGTATTAACTGTATCCTATAAACCGCAGATGGTGGATAAACTAAGGGATGCATTCAAAGGAACAGTGGAAGGACTCCTAAAGAAGATGGATGAGCGAGGTGCATACAAAGAAGCAGTAGAAAAATTCCATCTAGAAAAGATACTAAAGCGAAAAATTTCACAGCTCTCTGGAGGGGAATTGCAGAGGGTTTCAATTGCCGCAAGCTACCTCAAAGATGCCCACATCTACTACTTGGATGAGCCCTGCAATTATCTGGATATTGAAGAGAGATTGCGCACATCCCTTATTCTCAGGGATTTTGCTGAAGGAAGAAAGATGGTGGTAGTTGAGCACGANCTTGCAATCCTGGATTACATGAGTGATTACATCTACATATTTTATGGAGAAGAAAACGCATATGGAGTAACTTCAGGAGTAAAGAATACGAGAGCAGGAATTAACGAATATTTAGCAGGATTCCTCAGGGAAGAAAACATCAGGTTCCGGGATAGGGAAATTTCATTTAGCGAATACAGCGAGCGGGAAACGCAGACACAGGTTAAATTCACATACCCCAAATTGAAAAAGCATTTCACCGGATTCAAGTTCAGCTCGGATGAAGGGGACATCAGGAGCGGAGAAATTGTAGGGATAGTAGGGAAAAATGCCCTGGGAAAATCATTATTCGTAAAGATGCTTGCAGGAGTAGAAAAACCAGATGAAGGCGCACTGGAAACCTCCTTCAAGATCTCATACAAGCCCCAGTACATTAAGCCAGAACCTGATACAACAGTGTTCCAGCTTTTCCTGGGAAATGATATTGACAAACAGGTTGCAGAAGTTGCAAAGCGGGAACTAATGCTCAATAAACTAATGGAAAAAGAACTAGACCAGTTATCCGGAGGAGAGCTCCAGAGAGTTTCAATTGCATGCGCACTTGCGCAAAAAGCAGACCTCTACTTATTCGATGAACCTACTGCATTTCTGGATGTTGAGCAGAGGCTCAGGTTCTCAGATTTATTGCGGCGCACAATTACAGAAACAGAAAAGTGCGCATTTGTAGTGGACCACGATGTGGTTTTTGTAGATTCGATTGCGC
>JGI10211J14876_10001211_pt1 | contig 11316 bp, 10 predicted proteins | sample Etolagsediment_FD_14876 | JGI IMG/M metagenome (IMG submission 14876)
TCACACCACGTATAAGGATAACATAAGCAACTTAGATAATGGGTTTTTAGAGTGGTGTGAAAGCTTACGAACAACAGACCCCGAATATGCACGAATATGGATAGATGGAGAGTGGGGAGGTGGTGTTAAAGGGCGTATCTTTAAGCATTTCAAAGAAACAGATAAAGAGGTAGAGGGCAATACGGTATATGGCATTGATTTTGGGTTCAACGTGCCTTCTGCTATCGTTAAGGTAGTTCAGCATGACGGGGAACTGTACGTATATGAACACACTTACCAATCACATTTAACGAACACAGACCTAATAAGGCTACTTGCAGACGTGAAAAAATCAGACCTTATATTTTGTGACAACGCAGAACCCGATCGAATAGAGGAACTACGGAGGGCTGGCTATAACGCACGTAAAGCCAACAAGGATGTGAGGTATGGTATCGACTTAGTTAAGGCGCAAACGATACACGTACATAGTTCAGCAAAGAACATACTGAAAGAAAGCAAGTCGTACCAATGGAAGGAAGATCCAAACGGTGAACCTTTAGATGTGCCTGTGAAAGCATTTGACCACGCTATGGATGCGTTACGTTATGCAGTTGTCGGCATGGTGGGCAAACCAGTAGGGGAGTTCCAAGCCTTCGTAAAGAAAAAAACATACCCGAAATGATAACAGTAAAGATACTTGACAGACAGTATCAAGTACCGAACAGCTACTCGGAGTTGACAATTGACCAGCTGGACAAGCTCACAGGCGTTACCGACCCATTGGAGCAGATAAAGGTATTTATACCCGATAGGGCTTTGGATGCAGCGTTACACCTAAATGAAGTGTATGGGCTTGCTTTTGAGTACCTGAGCGAGCTACCTGTTACAGGCACACCACCTGAAACAATTACGCTAAATGAAACTGCATACCCGTTTTACAGCGATGTTAGCAGGGTGAAAGTTATGTCCGTGTTTCAAATGGATAAGCTATTAAGCATGGACAAGCCTTTCCCTTATCAACTAAGGTGGGGTGCTGCTATTATCCTGCAGCAGTTAACAACCGATAAGCAGGACGATAACACAGCGGACGGGCTAATACAATACACGGGTCAATTATCGGTGCAGGTTGCATGGGACATTCTGCAATGGTTTATAACTGGAATGCCTAAGCTATACGAAGGACATCCAACGCCACGATTAACGCCTGAAGAACGCCAAGCTAACACAGCGGATTTGGAGCGTTACGGCATGTGGGGTGCTATGTTCCAGTTAGCCAATAGCGATCTTGAAAAAATGGCGTATCTTTGGCAAAGGCCGATAGGTGAGGTTGTTATGGCACAAGGTTATAGCACCGCGCAAAGCCAATATGAAAAAAGGTACGCTGAAATACTACGGAAATGAGCATATTTGAACTAATACGAAATGTTGCAAGTGATATGACCAACGCCCCTTCTGTGGGGTTTGGAACGTTTACCGAGCAAAACGTTAAGATAGACTTTGAGGACGGCAATGTATTGTACGTGGAGTTCCGAATGCCAGCTACTTTAACCCTAGTTAACAGCGGTATGCACAAGATACGTTACAACGTGTTTGCGTTCTTCGGGCAGCAAACGGCAACACAGGACATAACGGATCAAGTTCAGTCCCAAATAAGCTTCCAACTAAATCAAGCCATTGAGTTTTGCGAAAGAATGAACGCGTACCAAGTTGATTATGTTAAACAAGCAACGATACTAACACCTAGCTTTTTACCACACTTTCAAAAGTTCGATGCGTTGTTTAGTGGCATAGCTTTAACGTGTGTTATTGAGGTGGATAAAAAATCAGTAGCATGTCTTTAAACACGGATGTACTCAACAAGATACTGAGTGATTACCTGAGCGTAACGCGCGATAAAGTGCCGTACGTATCTGGCAGGACTTATGATAGCATTGAGGGTGAGGTGTCTGAATATAGGCTATTGATAACGGCTGCCGATTATGCAGGGGTGTTAGAAGAGGGGCGAAAGGACGGAGCAATGCCGCCAATAGAGCCTATAAGGCAATGGGTTGAAGCTAAGGGGTTAAGTATTAGCCCGTGGGCTATCGCTAAAAAGATACAGAGAGAGGGCACACGCCTTTACAGAGGGGACGATCCACGATACACGAAGCCATCGGGTGTATTGCTCGACCAAATACCCGAAATACTGGACGCTAACGAACAGCTATTTGTGAACTTGATACGCAACCAAATAGAACAAACATTGACAACAGAATGGTACAGGTAACATCACCACATAAGACGATAACACTAGGGGTCAGTAATGTCAATTGCTACTGGTTTTCCGCATTTAACCCGATAGTATTTAAGGCACAAAGGCGCGATGTATCGGTATTGGCTATTTACCCCATTAATACCAATGCGTTCTTTATAGAGGTGCCACCAACTATTGATAGTAGCCAAGTAGGCAATTACCTTTACTTCAATTCAGGTCTTTACAATGGTAGCTATGAGATACTTAGCGTTACCACTGGTGTGTCAACACAGTTTATTCAGGTAGCCGGGCAATACTTAGGCACTACATCTAACGGCTTTGTCAACTTCTATGCTGACAACTACTATGTAGAGTTCGTACTATCAACAGTTGTAGACGGGGTTACCTACACTGACACGATAAACTTAACGCCGTCAGCTATTGGTCAATTCAATTTAGAGGTACAGGATGTCGTTTCTAAGTACTTAGGCGATGCAAATAGCCGAACGTACGGTAGCGGGGTCAACAACGCAGACAAGCCGCACACAGGTTACTTTACTTTGAAGTACCGAACGATCATTACATACGGTGGTAGCACAACTACAAGTAATTACTCATTAGTTTCAGGTGGCAACCCGTACTACTTTACGAAGTCTGCTTTGCAGTTCGGAGCACAATACGATAGCAACCTAGCTAACTACGTGCCATTGTGGGGTAATGCGACTGGTGGTAGCACTGAACCCGATGTTAGTAATAATGCTAAGTTTCTAACGAAGTTTGCAAAGCCTGTGTATCATGAGGGGTGGCCGTACGACCTGTCATTTATCTATTCGGAAGCCCTACACGGTCAACAGGTTCAAAAGGTGGAGCAGTTCTTTGACTTGAATGGTAGCCCTGTTGGTGCGGGGTCGTCATTTGCAGACCTTAATTCATATGGTCTGGAATATGTTAACCAGCTTAATCTAATTGGCACTTACGCAACAGCCGTAAAGGAACTAAACGTTTACCTGCGAATAGACAATAGCGGGGACGATGCGCTAATAGCACCACAAACATTTACATCAACTGTACGCCCGTTGATAACTACATCGGGTGGTAACCAAGTATTACCATTAACAAGCCCTTTTGCAACTGGTTACGCTACTGGTTACTACAATGAGTACACTAGCGGGGCTACTCCCGATCTAAGGATAACAGAGCAACTACCTATTGAAGTTGTGCAATGCGACAAGATAGCACCGTTCTATGTTTGTTGGCTTAATAAGCTAGGTGGTTATGATTATTACATGTTCGAGGGCGACCAGCAATACAACATACAGACCGAAAGTATAGGCAGTTATCAGAAGTACTATACAGACCTTAGCACAACAGAACGCGCCACATTCGACACGGGCTTTGAACGAGAAGATAGTTATACATTGATAGCCGAAAGCATACCTAAAGACCACGTAAACGCATTGCGGGACGTATTAACAAGTACCGAGGTTTACAAGATAGACAAGGACGGCACAAAAACTAGGTTACGTGTTGAAAGTGGTGGATTTACGCCGTACGGAACTGAACAGCCAACAGGCGATTTTGAGATAGTGGTAACTATGCCTGATGTATTATGATGCAGATAATTGTAAATAGCACCGTATTAGATACCTACTTAGATGAGGTAGTAGCCGTTACTTACAAGGTAGCCGATATTGCACAATTCGGGCAACGAACGCTGAACGCTACCAATCAATTTAAGATACCTGCCACAAAGACTAATAAGGAGGCGTTGGGCAATCCTGAAATAGTGGAACACTTCAACCCGTATGTGTACACGCAGACAGCCGCCACGGTAAAGCAGGGCGGTTATGAGTTGATACGCAATGGAGCTTTGCAGATAGTTTCTGCAACAAGCACCGAATACGAGATAGTAATATACAGCAAGGTACGTTCGTTCTTTGATGCTATTGCTGGCAAGTCATTAAGGGATCTTGACCTTGATTACCTATACCACATACAGGACTTTGCAACAGTTACTGGAAGCTACATTAATACAGAGGGCTATATTTACCCATTGCAAGATCTTTTTGCAAATAGCCCTAACAGCCTTATTAACGTTACATTGCCATACAGGGTAGACTATTCGTTCCCTATGGTGTTTGCAAAGACTTTGCTAGATGAGATATTTAAGCAAGCAAACTTTGCATACCAAGCTAACGACTTATTGGAAGACCCGCGTTTTGATAAGCTATTGGTATCACCTGACTTAGAAGCCCGAAAGACATTAACAACAGATAGAGCAAAGACAAGCGGGCTTGTTTCTGAAACACTGTACTCAGAACCGCAAACAGCGACAAGCCCAATAGCAAGGCGTGTATTGATAGACTTTGGTGATATTAATAGCGATTTTTTTGGTTGTTTTGCAACTAGGACAGTTGACAACTATGGGGACCTACGCCCATGCACCACGTATCAAGCTGCATTTAAAGGCTCGTACACATTTAGGGCGGCTATGGTAAACAACACTCCGAATAGTAGTAGCTTGTTTAATTGGCAAATAAAGAAACTGGACACGTTGGGTGTTTACACGGCACTATACAATAACACTTCAGCACCAAGTGTTGGCGTTAACACATATCCTGAACAGACTGTAACAGTTGATTTAGAAGTGGGCGACCAAGTGTTCCTATTGGCTGCAACATCGGACGGAGATTTTACAGTTGACAAGGGTACGTATTTGATATGCGATAACGTTAGTATTGTAAGCTCGTATGGTAGCCCGTGGGTAGTTGCTGATTACCTGCCCGACATCAGTCAAACGGACTTTCTTTTGAACATATCAAAGTTATTCGGGCTTGTCTTTGAACAACGTGCATACTCTAACGTCATTGATGTAAGGTTCTTCAAAGAGCTTTACCAAAACAGAAGCATAGCCCCCGACTGGTCTGATAAGATACAGCCTGATAGCGAAAAGGTGGTGTTCTCATATGGCGATTACGCTCAGCTCAATGAGTTCAAATGGAAGGAGGATGAAACTAATGGCAATTCAGAGTTAGGTAACAGCGCGTTCAGCATTGATAATAGCAACCTAAAGTCAGCAACTACATTGTTTCAACTTGACTTTGCAGCTAGTGAAGAGGTAGTGTATCAAAACAGGATGGTAACTATACCACTTTATGAGTTGAATGACGATGGAGATTACGAAAATAGTGGTAGTCCTGAACCTAGACTGGTCATGTTAGGCTACGATAGCGGGTCACTTGAGGTGACGGACGGCGACGATAGCGAAGTGATCACTACATTACCTTACACATATTTCTTTAATGGCGACCAGCCTATCGGTTTTAATAGCTTCATTGCTGACTATTACGGCAACCTTGTTAGCTCACTTCGTGATGCAAAGCAATTGACCGCTAAAATGAAGCTAACTGCTAAAGATGTTATGGATAAAGACCAGTTAACGCCCGTGTTTATCCGTGGCAACTATTACCACGTGAATGAGATAAAGAATTTCAGACCTAACCAATTAATTGACGTAACTCTTATCAAACTGTAATGGCAGATAGATCGATCATATTAGACTTGCAATTAGAGCAAGGGCAGCTATTAACCAACTTAGCAAAGGCACAAAAAAGCGTAAGGGATTTACGCGCTGAACAGAAATTACTGGAGAAAGGGATTAAGGAAACGGGCGATGCTAATGGAGAGTTTGAAAAGAAACTATCACTCGTTAACGCTACTTTGGCATTAGAAAGAAAGCAATTAGCTGGAGCTAAAAAGGACATCACAGATCACGCAAAAGCTAACAAAAACGCAACGGGTTCTATTAATGAAATGCGTGGTCAACTGTCTATTCTGAACAAGCAATACGACAACCTGAGCAAAGCGGAGCGCGAAAATATCGACATAGGTGGTAAGCTTCAAAAGCAGATAGCAGACCAAACTGACAAACTAAAAAAACTTGAAAGCCAAACTGGACGCAGTCAAAGGAACGTAGGTAATTACAGGGATGACATTAGTGGGCTTGTTGGCGACTTCCGATTATTTGGCGTGTCATTGAATGAGGTAAAGGGTGGACTTGAACAGATGCGTGCTGCACAAGTAGCCGCAACTGGAGCAACGAGTGGCGCGACAAAGGGTTTACAGCTATTCAAGATAGCCCTAATTAGTACAGGTATCGGGGCTATTGTAGCTGTGATAGGTTTGTTAGTAGCTGGTTTCCTTTCAACACAGGAAGGTGTAGATAAGGTTACAAAGGCATTACAACCTTTTAGGGTAGCCTTTCAACAGATAATAGGCTTTGTACAGAATACAGCATTAGGTGTATTTGATGGGCTTGGTAAAGCAATAAACAACCCTAAGCAGGCATTTATAGATTTAGGGAACGTCATCAAAGACCAGTTCACCAATAGGATTAATGGGCTTGTTCAGCTAGTCAAGTCGGCTATTGGCATATTTACAGAGCTTCCAAATGCACTAGCAACGGGCAACTTTGATAAGGTACAAAAAAACTTAGAGGGCGTTGCGGATGGGTTTATCGCTGTTAATACAGGCGTAACGGACGGAACAAGCAAGCTAAAGAAAGCAGCCGAAGGGTTTAACGACACGCTAAATGACGTTAGTGCAACAGCTACTAGGTTAAATGCGATATATGACGAGTTGAAGCTATTGAGAGCAACAGAAGCGAGCGACCTAGCTAAGCTTAATGTGAAATTGCAGGAAAATCAACTGATAGCGCGCGATCAGTCTAAAACGCTTGAGGAACGTAAGCAGGCACTAGATAACGTTAAAGATGCAATCGAGGGTCAGTTCGATGTGCAGTCTAAGCTATTGAAGTTGCAAATAGAAGATCTTGAAATAAGGCAATCGCTTAACGACACATCAGACGAAGAGATACAGCAACTGGATAAGCTACGTTCTGAGTTAATACAGTTAGAAGCCCGAAGGGCGCAACAGAAGCGCGAAACTTTGGAGATTGAAAACCAACTACGCAACCTGAATAAACAGTACGGCATTAACACCGAAAGTATCAAGGGATTAGAAACTGCTATTTCAGAGCTAAAGAAAGCGCAATCCGAATTAGTGCCTGGTACTGATGAAGCGAGAGAGGCTTATAAAACACTTGAATATCAAATTGATAGNNTACAACAGAAAATAGATCTCTTCAAAAATGGTCTTGATGATTTAGATTTAGAAATAAACCTTACTATAACTACATCGGATGCACAAGCAATAACATTCACTAAGAAACAGTTAGATGATGCACAAAAGCAATTAGATGACTTTGTTGGGAGCTTAAAAATAAAACCAGTAGAAACGCCCGATGCTGACACTAACCCGCTGTATAATCTATTTGGCGTTTCCGATGAGCAATTTAAAGTATTCAATGAAAAGCTGAATGACGTAGCTAAGACCTACAACGATTTTGCAAGTGGCATCAACTCGATAATAGAAGCAAGCACACAGTTTAGAGTAAATGCAGTTGATAAGGAAACACAAGCCCGTATAAATGCTGTAAAGAAACAATCACTATCTGAAGAGGAGAAAGAAAAGAGAATAACAGCTATACAGGCCGAAGGGGCTAAAAAACGAGAAGCCTTAGAGAAAGCTGCAAAGAAAAAGCAAAAAGCAATAGCTATCACAACGGCTATCATTAACGGTGCTTTGGCTATAACTCAATCACTTGCAAATACGACTTTACCGTTTCCAGCTTCACTAGCTGGCCCTATTGCTATTGGTGCGGCAACAGCTGCTAACATTGCGCAGATAGCATCACAACAGTACGCGGTAGGTGGGGTGTTACCTAGTGGCGGCGGGTTCATAAAAGGCAATTCACACGCACAAGGAGGGGTCAAGTTTTCGGCAGGCGGTCAAATGGTGGAGGCAGAGGGCGGCGAAATTATCGTGAACAAAGGCATACAAAAGCGTCCTGACTTTGTGGCAGCAATTAGCAAGATGAACGCAGCAACAGGCGGGGTCGACTTTTACAAAGCATCGGGGCGTAAGTTCGCATTAGGTGGGACGGTATCAACAAGCTCAGGTAACGTTCGTACACAAGTCGATGCAGAACGCAACGTAAGGCGTAGCATTGAAAGAATGCCGCGCCCTGTGGTGTATGTAGCGGATATTAATAACGAACAAACAAAGGTGAGCAATGTCGAAGTACGTTCAACTATTGGATAACATTACGGACGAAGTAAAGGACGGGTTAATACAAACGGGCATGTTAAATGTTACCGCTTTGTTCGATTATCAAGTGTATAAGCATTACGTTACCAATGGCTACGATAAAGGACTTACTCAAAAGAAATTTAAGATAAGCAACAGAAAGTTTTACCGATCATTAGAACGCTTCAAATGAACATTTACATACCATTCGCAAAGGATAAGAACCTAGGCAGAGAGGTTACGAAGTTGGTAACACAGTCAACTGACAAGTACGTCATTATTCAGGACGGGGACGTATTACAGTTAGATAGCTTTTACGGCAATAGGATAGCCGAAGTGGTGGCGGCTAATCCTGAATATGCACTATACACGTGCTATACTAATCGCATTGGCTGTGAAGCTCAATTATCGCCTTACTCCAATTGGCTAAATGACGACATTGCCTACCACAGGGACGTAGCGGATAAGCATTGGAGAAAGCACGGTACAGAGGTAATAGATGTTACCAATAGTACATTGATAAGTGGACATACTTTAGTGATAGACACAAAAGCATTTAGCGAGATATTGCCACTACCTAACATAGCGTTGGGACTAGATAATGAGATACACAAAAGGTTACGCGATAAGGGTTACAAGGTAGGGTTAATGGCAGGCATTTATGTTTACCATTGGTATCGCGGGGGCAAATAAAGCAAACAAGGAACATTGGAAGCAATAATCTATTCAGCGAACATAGGTGGTTACGATACCTTTAAAGAACCCGTTAAGGTGGATAGGAACGCACGTTACATATTATTCACCGATCAAGATTACACTTCCGAAGTTTGGGAGGTCATAAAGGTAACTGATAGCAGGCACCGTCGAACAGTTGCAAGAGATATTAAGATTAATGCTCACAAGTGGCTACCTAAGCACGATGTTAGCATTTGGGTTGATCACAGTTTTGCACCAGTGATAACTGATGCTAGTATCTTTGATATACCAAACAATGCGTTCATGTGTTACGCGCACGAAAAAAGGAACTGTATTTATCTAGAGGTTATGGAGCTATTGCGCTTGGGTCATATAACCAATATAGAAGCGGATAGCATTATAGATGAGTTGGTAAGGAATAACTACTATGTAAACAATGGGCTATCAAGTAGCGGGTTTATGGTGCGCGGTAATTCCGAAAAATTCAATAGATACTGGTGGAAGCTATTAACCAAGTTTTGCGAACGTGATCAAGCCACACAGCACTACGCAGCTAAACTAACAAACACTATGGTATTGAGACCACCACAAGGCGCAAGCGTATATGACAACCCATACATAACACGTAAGCAACAGCATCTAAAATCTAGCATTATTCAAAGGTAGCCTTCGGGGTCATCTAACTTACTCCAATGACCTTTGGGGCAGCTATCAAAAGGCGACATAGTTTTAGCTGACAAGTTGCAGCCACATGATACACACCAGTTATTACGGTTCTTTGGACAGGTCGAACAAATAGCAGCCCGATTTTTTGCAATAGGCTTCATTTTGTCATTACCAAAAGCAAGACCGCTCCAGCCTGCTATAATGCCCTTTAAGCCCATACAACTAAATTTAGCCTGCTATCCTTATGACCTTTATACACCTTTACTCCTTTCTCTGATAGCTTATTAACCAATAGGTCAAAGTCCCTCTGCACCTTAGATAGCTGACCAGTTAGCGCGTGGTGGTCGATCATGTCAACACCCCATAGCACAACTTCACCAGCACCGTGATAATACGCAGCCTGTACAGCAACGAACGGGCTATTATTTGAATGGTAATAACGACCGTCAAGTTCTAACATGTGTGTGCTGTATAATCTCAACTGCTCAAACTTTTTGCAGTCTATCTTGTCGTAGTTGGTGAACGAGCTGAATAGTACATCGCATTGAGTATTGTAAATGTGTTCAAGCCTATCAGCCGTAAATACGTGCGGGCTATCAATAACTACAAGCCCCCACAAGGGGTTAACGTAGCGAGAGGCATCATTAACACCTATCGCCCTACCTTCGGGGTTTCGCTCAATATAATGGGCTATTGTTTGACCAAGTCCTAATACGTGATATGTCATAGTGTCAAAGATATGACACAAATATACGCATTATGCAAATAAATCTTGCATACATTTGAATTGTGAAAAACACCATTTATCTAATAGGAGAAGTTGGGGACGAGATCACATTATCAAATGTGATGCGTGAATACAAGGCGTTAGGTAGCCCTAAAGACTTGTTGGTGGCTATTCATAGTGTGGGCGGTTCTGTTAGTGAAGGATTAGCCATTTACGACTGGATAAAGGAACTGTTGAACAATGGTGTTCAGGTAAAGACCCGCGCTACTGGAATGTGTGCAAGTATAGCATCGGTTATATTTTGTGCAGCACCAATTAGACAGGCAACACCAAATTCTATGTTTCACCCGCACAACCCGTGGGTAGGTGAATTTACTGGAGATGCTAAAGCGTTCGGTAGTATGTCTTCACATTTGGAAGACATAGAAATGCGATTGGAGCGCATTTACAGTAAGGTAACAGGTAAAGACATCGGTCAAGTATCTGACTTGTTGGCATTAGACCAGTCGATGTCGGCATCGCAGGCGTTTGAATTTGGTATAGCGAACGAGATACTAACAGATGACGAGGTTACCAATAAGGCAAAAGACATTTTTAACAAGATCAATAAACAAGTAAAAATCTACGCAAAACTAGGGACAATGAAAGAAACAAACTGGCTGAGCGCCAAACTAAAAAACATGTTCAAAGACGGTGAGGGCGAAGTACAGAACGCTGTACTGTCATTAGCGGACGGAACAAGCATTACCACAAGTGGCGAAGGTGAGCCACAAGTTGGCGAAAGTGTAACATTTACAGAAAGCGGAGAAGCCGTACCTGATGCAGCTCATGAGCTTAGCGATGGCACGGTAATTACTACCGAGGG
>JGI10211J14876_10001212_pt1 | contig 11296 bp, 9 predicted proteins | sample Etolagsediment_FD_14876 | JGI IMG/M metagenome (IMG submission 14876)
CCCCAGGTTGATGCCAATACGGAATTCCATCTGGCGGGCAGGGGGGAGCTCGGCATTTCTCTCGGCAAGGTCTCGCTGAATCTCTACCGCACAGTTTACCGCATCCACGACACTGCCAAACTCAGCCAGAAGGTTATCTCCTGGGGAATCTACTACTCGGCCTTTGTAGTCTTGGATGAGTTTTGACATGGCCTCCCGATAGGCAGTCAGTGTCCGAATAGTGCCTCGCTCATCCTGGCTCATGAGGCGGCTGTACTCTTTGACATCAGCACTGAGGATTGCACTGAGTTTGCGTGTGGTGGTTTCGTCAGACATGGGAATGCCTCCTTAAGGGTTTGTGAAAGAGATGGCGAAGGTCTGAGTTGCGTGCTCCAATACAAAAGCCTCCACAAGGGGTGACAATCCCCTCATTGGAGGCTGTATTGTAGTACCTTCTGAATATCGTTTCCCATAGCTTACTCCAGAAGGGTGAGGTTATGGCGTAAGTCAGTTTACCATCTAATTACAAAGGAATTAGAGGATAGCACTTTTTGGGGAGGAAGTCCATAGATTGTATGTTTCCGAGAATATTTGAGATTCAAGGTTTCTGCTATGATTATGGTATAATCTTAAGCAAATATTTTTAAGTATTGTGTTTGAATACTGAAATAAAATCAAATAGAATGTATGTACCCAATGTGGCACGAAAGCTTTATTTTTTTAAACACCTTGATTTTTATCCAACAACAGATTATAGTATAATCAATCAATAAGGGCCTGCCTTTAATGGCAAGCCTGTTTCGTTCTGAGGGAAAGAGCTATTTGTCAACACGTCAAAGGTGGCATCCTGAAGTTTGGAAACATGAGAATCTATGCGAAAGGAGGGTGTCACAATGGCTAATGGAACAGTAAAATGGTTTAACGACCGCAAAGGCTTTGGCTTCATTGAACAACAAGATGGTTCGGATGTATTCGTTCATCACTCAGGTATCAATGCAACCGGCTTCAAATCGCTCAATGAAGGCGATGAGGTTACGTTTGACATAGAGCAGGGGCAAAAAGGCCTTGCTGCAGTAAATGTCACGGTCGTGTAACACAGTGTCGTAATGAAAAAAGGGCATTCCATACATATGGAATGCCCTTCATAGTATGACTACGAGATCACATCACGACAGGTACCAGACAGAATGTTCTGTCATAACAAGGAGATCAGCATGAATATCTACGTAGGGAATCTATCCTATGAGGTGACTGAGGAGGAACTCAAAGAGGCGTTTGAGGCCTTTGGACAGGTCGAATCCGCAAAGATCATTCAAGACAAATACACGAATAGATCAAAAGGATTCGGCTTTGTGGAGATGCCCGCTAAAGCTGAAGCCGAATCCGCTATCGAGGGACTGAACGACACAGAGTTGAAAGGACGAACACTGAAGGTTAATGAGGCTCGCCCTCGCACCGAAAGCCGCAGTGGTAGAGGAGGATATGGTGGTGGACGGCGATCCTGGTAAGTAGCGCTCGAGGATAACCTTAAACCAATTCACGGGCCCAGTGAGGAGCCCAGCAGGTAAAAGCGAGAAAGGAAAGAAGTGGTAAAACATACTTGAAAAACTCAGGCCAGAGGATTTTGGCAAATACAAGACATAAAGATCAACATTACCAATAGCTGCACGCACCATAAGGTCAAACCTCATCTCCATCCAAGATAATCCCTTACCAAGGTACAGCCTGAGATTCCTTTCCATTGACCTGTTAGCGTCTTTATCCTATAATGAACTCGACCACAACCAAAAGGACCTTTCCATCACTGGGCCTCCTACGATTATACAAAAGAAGATTACTGGGATCCCCTTCAACAGCAGATTGAAGTGAGGTGGTGGTGAAATCAAATACGGAGGTGAGTTGAAATGAAAGAGCTTATTGAATACATTGCAAAGTCGCTTGTTGATAATCCGGAAGAAGTGAGCGTAACTGAACTTGAAGGAGAGCAGACCTCTGTGATTGAGCTGAAAGTAGCTAAGGAAGATATTGGAAAAATAATTGGCAAGCATGGAAGAACAGCCAGAGCGATGAGAACTATACTTGGTGGAGCCTCGATGAAGTTGAAAAAGAGATCTGTCCTGGAGATTTTAGAGTAGCTCAGTAAAGCAGGGCTTAGAAATTTAATTCTGATAGGATATCTGCACGGTCCAGGAATTGCTCGGTCAAAAAGATGTGACCACTACCATGATCTATACCTACGTATTAAATAAAGGAGGAAAAGAGGTTCGGAGCCCTATGGATCGTTGAGCGAGGATGTCAACCCATCCTTGCCTTAGTACTAATTGAACTATACTGTTAAGCCCTTGCCAAGAATTGACGAATTGTGGAAGAATTAATCATCTATAATTCGAAGATGGGAAACAGTAGTTTCTGACGTCGACTGGATGCCTTGGTTGGGTGCCGACTTCTCCTTCCAGTTTTTCAGTAGCATGATGAGTATAGATCCCAATAGCAAACATGATGGTATCCTCATAAACTCCATACTTCGGAATCTGGATGAAAGGTGGAAACGGAATGGCCCAGAACAGGAGTATGATATAGATGATCTTGTCGACCCGGGGAAATGCGGTGGNACTAAGGATTATGCTTCATTCCCACCGAGCAGAGCGCCCAATTTCCTCATGCTGTTCATTTTTTCCTATCGTCTACAGCAATGTGAACAGGTTTTCATATAGGAAGGGTAGAAGGTCTCTTTTTTATTGCGTCTTGGAAAACCATGTCCTTTGAGGGTTGATTTGTTATTCCTTCCCTGTCTCTTTGAGGATATCCATAAATATCTTATAAAACTTTTCATGATCTAGGATGGCCTTGTTGAGTATGAGGCGTAACTTGGAAAGATCAGCAGGGTTTACTACAAGATTAGCGCTTAACGTAAAGGCCATCATATTATCCATGGTCTTGAATCTATCACTTAATAGAACGAAAAAGATCTTTCTCCTTATACTCATAGAAAGATGATTGAGGTAATGAGTTAATGGGCTGCCTTCAAGGCTCTGTCCATCAAAACCATCAGAAAGGATAATCAGGTCAAAGCGATAAAGGTGGAGTTTACCCATTGCTCCTTGTATTGAATAGGCTTCAATGGTCTTATAGGATAGCTCGTGCAGAACCAAACTAATCTCATTTGTTTGCCCCTCATCTTCATTCAAAACAAGAGCCAATCTGGTTCCTTCCTCAAAGAATTCAAGAGGGCTGCTGTCTATCTCAAATTCCTCTGCCTTCTTTGAAGCTATATCCCTATTAGGCTTTCTTGTATCTATTTTTATTTTACCCTTACATTTCGGACAGGTAATACTTACCACTTGATTAGGTGGCAGCTTTTCATCCGGTACCTTTAATCCTTCCCCACATGAATCACATGTCACATCCATAACCTACTCTCCTGTTTTAGGTCGGTACTGCATAATGAGATTGAGGGTAGATCATCACATTGTTTTTCCGTATTCCTTATCTACCTCAAGCCCCTCTATAGCTGTTGTTTTTTCTCCCTTGGCTGCCTTGATGGAATCGATTTCTCTTCCCACGACTGCTTTATGTGATGCATAGCCAAGAGCTGTCTCTTCAGTAATAAGGCCATTTTTATAATGCTCGGCAATGCATTGATCAAACGTCATCATACCAAAGCCCTGGCTATTGGCCATAACATCATAAAATGTGTTTTCCTCAGTTTCGCCATTAAGAATAAGATCTTTTACGATCATGTTTGTGCCTAATATCTCAAAGGCAGCCACACGGTCGCCTTGTATTTTAGGCATCAGTCTTTGGCATACTATCCACCTGATGGCGTCGGAAAGGCGAACTCTTATCTGTTTTTCCTCATCCTTGTCAAACATGGCGATAATCCTGTTTATTGTTTGCCCTGCATCTACTGTGTGAAGGCTGCTCAAGACAAGATCCCCAGTCTCGGCTGCAGATAGTGCTATCTCTACTGTCTCTCTGTCCCTCATTTCACCTACCAGGATGACCTTTGGTGCCTGACGTAGGGCAGCCTTTAGTCCGAAAGCGAATTCATCAAAATCGGTACCCATCTCTCTCTGGTTAAATGTGGCGGTTTTCTGGGAATGAATATATTCAACTGGATCCTCTAATGTAATAACATGGACTGATTTTTTTTCGTTTATCTCGTTTAAAAAGGCAGCAAGAGATGTAGTCTTTCCAGTTCCGGTAGCACCGGTAACGAGGATGATTCCATTCAATACCTCTGTCATTTTGTAAAAGGCATGGGGAAGTTTCATTTCTTCAATAGTTGGTATTCTGGTTGCTAATTGTCTCATCGCCACAGAATAGCATGCTTTTTGGGAAAATACATTTACCCTGAAACGCGCCTTTTCAGCTAACTTATACGATAAGTCACAGGAACCTTTTGTAAGGAGAGTTTCGGTGAGTTTCCTGTCATTATTAATCAGGTTAAGGGCAAATGTCTCAGTTTGGAAAGGTGTTAATCGGCCAACAGGAGGTTTAAGGGAGACAGGCTTCAATACTCCAGAAGCTTCGACCTGAAATGGCTTATCTACTGTTATATTCACATCAGAGACATTTTCATATGATTCCAGCATAATCCCCAAGATATGATCTATTTGTTGTTTTCTCATTTCTATGCTCCTTTCCGTTTAAATCTCAGTGAAGTCTTCTGGAGGTTTTTTGAGAAATGGGAGAAATTTAGCCTTGTCGTTACATTTTGCATATGCCTCCTCTGCGCTAACCCTCTTTTTTGTTAAGTGTTCCATTATAGCGTCATCTAATGATTGCATTCCTTGTTTCTTTCCAGTCTGGATAGTAGATGGGATCTGAAATGTCTTTCTCTCCCGTATCAGGTTTCTCACAGCTGGAGTGGCAATCATAATCTCGAGTGCTGCCACACGACCCAGTGAATCAATACTTGCTGGATCAATTCTTCTAAACAGACTCTGGCATACTACAGCCCTCAGTCCATCTGATAAGGTACTTCTTATCTGCTCCTGTTGTTCCTTAGGAAAAACATCTATTACTCTATCTACTGTCTTGGCAGCAGATGATGTATGGAGGGTACTAAAGACAAGGTGTCCTGTCGAGGCGGCCTCAATGGCAAGCTCGATTGTCTCCAGGTCTCTCATCTCGCCAACCATTATAATATCCGGATCCTCCCGAAGTGCCCCCCGTAATGCAGCGGAAAATGATCTTGTATGAATTCCGACCTCTCTGTGATTTATTACGGCCTTTTGGCTTACATGAACGAACTCAATTGGATCCTCAACGGTAATGATATGATCCTTCCTGTTCTTGTTGGCTTCATGTATTATGGCTGCAAGCGTGGTTGACTTTCCACTCCCGGTTGGACCTGTTACCAGGACAAGCCCTCTTGGCAGTGTAGCCAGCTGTCGGATAACTGGTGGGAGGCCGAGATCTTCACAGGTAAGGATTTTATCAGGTATCTCCCTAAACACTGCACCCACACCATTTTTCTGTCGAAAGAAATTTGCCCTGTACCGAGCTAATCCCGGTATCTCATAGGCAAAGTCAACATCTCCTGTCTCTTCAAATACCTTGATCTTGTGCTCAGGGGCTATTTCGTAGAGCATGTTCTTGAGGTTATCATCATCTAATTCCTTATATTTTACCCTTTCCAGATCCCCCCTGATTCTCAAAACGGGTTGTTGACCGGCTGCCAGATGAAGGTCTGAGGCTCTTTGATCGTTCATTAGCTTGAAAAAGGCATCAATTTGTGCCATAATTATCTCCCTTCAAATGGATTATAGATACTAGTTATTGTAGTATTTATTGCTTATACCATATAGGTGATTGTGTTTAAATAAAATCTTTTATGCCCACGAGAAAATTTTCCTCATTGCCATGAAGTGTTCCCTTGAAAAGTGGAAACCCTTGACACGAGTATAAATGTAAAATATAAGAAAACATCCCTCAAGGTATACCATGTATCATAGTCAGAAGGAGAAAGGGGTATCATGAAAGAATTAGAAGGAATTCTTATGCCATTCAAGGGAAAATCAAAGCAGACAATACCGGCACTTCAGGCAGTGCAAAAAAAGGTAGGGTATTTGCCGAAAGAAGCAATAAAAGATGTTGCTCAGACCTTAGGTTTACCTGCTGGGGAAGTGTATGGAGTAGCTACCTTCTATGCCCAGTTCCGTTTAAAACCAATAGGGAGAAATATCATCACCGTATGCAGAGGGACTGCCTGTCATGTAAGCGGTAGTTTAGGTATCTTAAAGGAGCTTGAAAGAATACTCGGTATATGTGCAGGTGAGACAGACGAAAAGAGAGAGTTTACATTACAGACAGTAGCCTGCTTTGGCGCCTGCGCGATAGCGCCAATAACAGTGATAGAAACATTAGGCGTACCGGGAAGAAAGGTTCACGGATACATGTCAAAGGTGAAGGCAGCCGATCTCATTGATGCGATCAAAGGAGAAATTACTGAAGAAGCTGCGCAGGCTGTTTAACATGAGGGAACTATGACCATTGAAGTATTACAACTCAGGGCTCAAAAAAAATGGAAAGAGATGGAAGAGGGCTCTCGTTCATTAATTCGTGTTGGTGCTGCAACATGTGGCCTGGCAGCAGGTGCAGGGGAGGTAATAGAGGCGATAGGAAAGGAGGTACACACATTACACGAAGATACAACCATACTCCATGTAGGGTGTATTGGCTGCTGCTATGCTGAACCTCTCGTTGACATCAAAAAACCTGGAAAACCAAGAATAATGTATCGCAATGTTACACCAGATACGATACGGGAGATAATTAAAGATTATTTTGTTAATGATAATCCACGGCCTGACCTGGCAATGGGTACTATTGGTAATGGAGAGGTTGATGATATTCCCAACTTTTTTGACTTGCCATACTATAGACCTCAAGTACGACTCATTACTGAAAATTGTGGCACAATCGATCCCAGAGATATAGACCAATATATTGCCAACGGCGGTTTTGAGGGTTTACACACAGCATTGTCTATGAGTCCCGAAGAGGTTATTGCTGCAGTAAAGACATCAGGCCTCAGGGGGCGCGGTGGCGCAGGATTTCCCACGGGATTAAAATGGGATTTCTGCCGCAGGGCACACGGTTCGCCCAAATACCTTATATGTAATGCCGATGAGGGAGACCCGGGTGCATTTATGGATCGCTCTGTATTAGAAGGTGATTGTTATCGTGTATTAGAAGGAATGCTCATTGGAGGGTATGCCATTGGTGCATCTGAGGGTTATATCTATTGTCGAGCAGAATATCCATTGGCTGTGGAATTGATTACAAATGCCATAGAGCGAATGAAAAAAGATGGTCTTGTAGGTGATACTATTCTGGGAAGTGATTTTAGCTTTCAGTTTCATTTATTTTTAGGTGCAGGAGCATTTGTCTGTGGCGAGGAAACGGCCCTGATAAATTCCATTATGGGAAAGGCCGGTCGTCCTCGACCACGTCCACCATTTCCGGCAGAATCTGGTTTGTTTGGTAAACCCACGAATATCAACAATGTGGAAACATGGGGCAATATTCCATGGATTTTACGGCACGGTGCCGATGCATTTGCCTCGTATGGTACCGCGACAAGTAAGGGTACAAAAACACTCTCTCTTACTGGAAAGGTGCAACGCACAGGGCTCATAGAGGTTCCTATGGGTATCACCATTAATGAAATCGTCTATGAAATCGGTGGTGGCATGAAGGATAATGCTGAATTCAAGGCCGTACAAACAGGTGGGCCCTCTGGAGGAAGCATTCCGTATTATTTGGGTGATACACCGGTTGATTATGAAACTTTAACCGCATTAGGGACTATTATGGGTTCTGGTGGACTTGTTGCGATGGATGACAGAACCTGTATGGTAGATATGGCACGATACTTTTTAGAATTTACACGAGGTGAGTCCTGTGGTCAATGTACGCCCTGCAGGGAAGGCACCAAACAGATGTACAGGATTCTGGATAGAATTTGTAAAGGGGAAGGCACACCAGAAGATATCCCTCTTTTAAAAGAGATGGCAGAAATTGTTATAGACAGTTCTCTGTGCGGGCTGGGGCAAACACTGGGAAAAACCCCGTTGACAACCCTTACCTATTTTCTTGAGGAATACGAAGAACATATCAATTACAAATATTGCAGGGCACGTACATGCAAAAGACTCTCCCCAGCGCCCTGTCAGGCAGCCTGCCCTGTAGGCATTGATGTGCCAACATATAATGCACTCATAGCCTGGGGGAGATTTGATGATGCACTGGAGGTGATTAGAGAGGATAATCCATTTCCTGCTGTTTCCGGATGGATGTGTCCACACCCTTGTGAAAAGGATTGTGTGCGTGCAGAAACAGACAAGGCTATATCTATTTGCGCATTGAAACGATTTGTAGCAGACCATGAAATAAAAAGAGGAGTACGAAGAAAGGTCGTTACACCGAATCTGATACTATATGAAGAAAAGATCGCTATCATCGGAGCGGGATTAACTGGATTATCTGCTGCTCATGACCTGAGAAAAGCAGGCTATCCGGTAACGGTTTTTGAATCCAAGCCACATGCCGGCGGAATGCTCCACATTGCTGTTCCAGATTACAAACTTCCTTCACATGTTGTTGATTATGAAACCACAGTAATAGAGAGGGATGTGGGTGTAGAGATCAAAACAAATGTTACCATTGGTAAGGATGTGACTATCGACAATTTGAAACAACAGGGGTATAAAGCATTTCTTATCGCAATTGGGGCTCATAAACCGGTTGATTTACAATTACCCGGTTCCGAGGGTAAGGATTACATCCATGCAATTGAATTTTTAAAACGAGTAAAGGCCGGCAGCCGTGAGAAACCAGGGGATACTGTCGCAGTGATTGGTTTTGATCATACGGCAATAGATGCAGCTCGAACAGCAGCACGCCTGGGCTCAAAGGTCACAATCATTTATCCTCGCTCCAGAGAGCACCTCCCTGTCAAAGAAGATACCCTGAAAGAGGGAGAGGATGAACATATTACATTTCACTATTTGGCACTGCCCACTGAAATTGTACGAAAAAAAGACGGGAGCATTGAAGCGGTAAAATGCAGACACACTGAATTGCAGGAGCCATATTTGGATACGACCGGCAGGCGCAGGGTAGTGCCAATTGAAGATTCGGAGCTGCTCGTTCCTGCAACCACAGTCATGGTTTCTATTGGAATGGAAAGTGATCTCTCAGATTTGTCATATAATCTCACAACCAATGAGTTAGGTTTGATAATTGTTGACCCTGTAACCCTTGCCACAAGCGAAAAGGGCATCTTTGCCGCAGGTGATGCAGTGAATGGGCCAGCCACAATAATAGAGGCCATAGCAGCCGGCCAGAAAGCAGCAGCTTCGTTACAGTGTTATTTACGCGGAAAAGAATTTACCGAACCCTATAAATTGGTCAAACCGAGAATGCGCGTTACTCCTGCAGAGGTTGAAGAAGGGATCGAAACATTTCAAAGACCNGATGAAGTGACTCGTGCGCCCGAAGAAAGACTTTCAGACTTTGATGCAGTGCGGTCAGGGCTCACGGAGATACTGGCAGTTTGTGAAGCAAAGCGCTGTTTACGCTGTGATTATGAGGAAGAAGAGGAAGTAAAGTAAAGAAAACGAGTGAGGCAAAAGAGAATGGTGAGCCAGGTTGATCCTGCAGCGATTGATAGAATCATAGACAAATACCAGGACGAAGAAGGTATCCTTATCCAGGTGTTGCTGGATGTGCAGCATGAATATAACTGGTTACCTGAGGAGGCCCTGAAGCGAATCAGTGAGAGGCTGGGTATTCCCTTTAGCCAGGTATATCGGGTGGCCAGCTTTTATAAGGCCATGAGCCTTACGCCGCGAGGTAAGCATCTGGTCAGGGTATGTTTAGGCACCGCCTGCCATGTTCGAGGAGCTCCAAGAATTCTGGATAACGTGGAGCAGACCCTCAATATCAAGGCTGGTCAGACAACACAGGATATGAAATTCAGCGTAGAGAGGGTAAACTGCCTCGGATGCTGTGCCTTAGGTCCGGTGATGGTGATTGATGGTGAGGCACACGGCAATCTGGTGCCAGCAAATGTGGAAGAGATTCTTAATAAATATGATTAGGTTTTGAGGAGAAGGTTTGTGGAGCGATTACGATCATTACCAGAGCTCGAGGCCTTGAGACAGGCTTTTATAAAAAAACGAGACACGAAAAAGCCATGCATTACAATCTGCTCTGGGACTGGCTGCCGCGCTTACGCAAGTGAGATGGTCAGCACTGCCTTTAAAGAGGAGATCAAAAAACAAGGCTTAGAGGATACGGTTGATCTCAAAACAACAGGCTGTCATGGCTTTTGTGAAAAGGGGCCCTTGGTCGTTATCCTTCCAAGGGAGATCTGCTACGTTCAGGTAAAGCCCACGGATGTCGGCCACATAATCTCCCAGACCATAAAGGAAGGCAAAGTCATCAATTCCCTGCTCTACACTGATCCTGTTACCGGTGAGAGAGCAGTTCACGAGTCCGAGATACCCTTTTACAAGAATCAGACTCGTCTCGTGTTTGGTAACAACAGCAAGATCGATCCTACAAACATTGATGATTACATCATCCTTGGCGGTTACTCAGCCCTGTCAAAGGCCCTTTTAACGATGGCACCTGAAGAAATAATCAAGGAAGTGAAAAACTCCGGTCTTCGTGGTCGAGGAGGTGGCGGATTTCCTACGGGAAGGAAGTGGGAAGAGTGCCGCCATGCCCCGGGTGATAAAAAATATGTGATAGTAAATGCGGATGAAGGTGATCCAGGGGCATATATGGACAGAAGCCTTCTGGAAGGTAATCCCCACAGCGTTTTAGAAGGCCTGATTATTGGAGCCTATGCCATTGGTTCCCATGTTGGCTATATCTATGTTCGTGAGGAGTATCCTCTGGCAGTGGAAAATGTTTTTATCGCACTCAAGCAGGCTGAAGAATATGGATTCCTTGGTACGGATATACTTGGCTCAGGATTTGATTTCTCTATCAAGGTGCATCGAGGGGCAGGGGCCTTTGTATCCGGTGAATCAAGTGCCCTCATGACTGCACTAGAAGGGCGAGTAGGAGAGCCCAGACCAAAGTATATCCACACGGTAATGAGCGGAATGTGGGATAAACCCAGCAATCTCAATAATGTTGAGACCTGGGCTAATGTACCCCTTATTATTAACAATGGTGCTGAGTGGTATGCCTCTACAGGAACTGAGGGCAGCAAAGGCACGAAGATTTTTTCTCTCGTGGGCAAGGTTAATAATACCGGACTGGTTGAGGTGCCTATGGGCACTTCCTTGCGAGA
>JGI10211J14876_10001213_pt1 | contig 11296 bp, 8 predicted proteins | sample Etolagsediment_FD_14876 | JGI IMG/M metagenome (IMG submission 14876)
AAATTCTTCATGAACTGAGGTGATGACATCTTTGGCCTTCTCCATATCTCTCTGGATTTGCCACCTGAATTCCATATAGGCAGTATTCATGGTAATTCCACCGAAGGCCTTGGGATTATCCGGGTTGAGCCACAGGTCTCCTGGGTCAAAGGCGGGGAGAAAGCTCCTTACTTCCTCCTTATCCGGGATATCGATTGGCTCAGAGGTGTGGGAGAGAAAAAATGCATCCAGCACAACCATTGCGGGGAGGCGTAAGGTTTCTGCGATCTTGAATGCCATAATGGTGGTATCCAGGACCTCCTGATTTCCCTCACAGTAAAGTTGGATCCAGCCGGTCTCCCTTTGTGAGACAGAGTCGGTCTGATCACTCCAGATGGTCCAGGGGGCAGCTGCAGCCCTGTTGACATTAGCGAGCACTATAGGTGTTCTCGCACCAGTCGCATAATGGAGCATCTCATGCATCAGGAATAATCCCTGCCCGCAGGTGGCAGTAAATGCTCGTGCTCCACCCATTGAGGCCCCAATGCATGCGGCCATGGCCGAATGTTCGGATTCCACCCTGATGTAGTCGAAATCCGCCAATCCCTCAGCCTGCATATTGGCCAACTCCTCAATGATGGTTGTCTGGGGTGTAATTGGATAGGCGGCAACTATCTGTACATCAGAAAGCATTGCCCCATAGGCTACTGCCACGTTTCCTGTGATAACCTTTCTCATCTTTTTACTCCATAAATTCCATTTTCATTGCCCCACGAGGGCATTCATTGACGCATACACCACATCCTTTGCAGTAGTCCATATCTGCAATATATCCATAGCCACCTGGATCTTTTTTTACGGCGTTATCTGGGCAAAAGATATAACAATTTCCACACTCGGTGCAGGAACCGCAATTAAAACAACGCTGGGCCTCAGAGGTTGCCTCTTCTTGAGAAGGGGGTTTGATCACCTCCAGAAAACCCTTTAATCGTTCTTCTACAGCGATTTTATTCCTTTTCATACTTTGCCGGTGATCAAAATAAAAGGTATTCATACCGGTGTAGTCTATTACCTCTGAGGTCGGGTTTCTTCTCAAAAACTGGGTTGCTCCCTGTAAACGGCCAATACTCACATTTCCTTTCTCTCCCCACCTGAATTGATTAAGGCTATCTTCCTCACCCTTTATTCCCTCAAGAAATAGATCAATAGCTATGGCTGCACGCTTGCCTGAGCCGATAGCATGAGTAACTGTATGGGGGATATCGATAATATCTCCACCAGCAAAGATCTTTGAGTGATTAGTGTGTCCCATTTGATCGGTTGAAACCACTCCTCTTTTTTGCGAGATAAAAGGAGGTAGATCGGCTACGTGAGTAACCTCTCCTATGGCGATGATCATCCCATCACAATCAATATCAAAAGTCTCCCCAGTTGGTAGCGGTCGTCTTCGGCCAGTGTCGTCTACATCACCCAGGGCCATCTTTTCGAGTTTGATGCCTGTAATGTGCTCATTGCCTGATATCGCTTTAGGGGTGGCAAGGAAGAGGAATTGAACACCCTCTTCTTTGGCCATTTCAATCTCGTCCGGGTGTGCCGGCATTTCTGTTTCAGTTCTACGATAGATGACGGTCACCTCTGCCCCGAGCCTGCGAGAGGATCTGGCACAGTCTATGGCACTGTTTCCACCGCCAATGACAGCAATTTTTTCCCCTATCTTTGGGTTTTTATCAAGGTTGATCTCATGTAAAAATTCAAGGGCATTAAATATTCCTTTCGTGTTTATGCCCTCGATACCAAGATTAGTCTCTTCCCAGGCCCCAATAGCGATGAATACGGCATCAAACTGGCTTTCAAGGGAATCCCAGGTGATATCTGTACCTACCCTTACTCCCATTTTAAATTCTATCCCTATATCGTACAGTCTGCTGATCTCACCATCAAGAATCGTGTTGGGGAGCCTGTAGGAAGGAATACCATAGCGCATTATACCGCCAGGGCTCTGATTAGAGTCAAATATAGTAACAATATATCCCATACGCCTCAAATGGTAGGCAGTGCTCATGCCTCCAGGTCCAGCACCGACAATAGCAACCTTTTTGTCCTTTTCTGGTTGGGTGACTGGTATTGTGAGACCATGGGAAAGGGCATAGTCACCGATAAAGCATTCTACTGTATGGATAGATACAGCCTCATCGTGATCTTTTCTGTTACATTGTTCCTCACAGGTATGGAAACACACCCGGCCCATGATTGCAGGGAAGGGATTTTCCTCCATAATTAATCTCCATGCCTCTTCAAACTTCCCCTGGCCAGCCAGATACATATATCCAGTGATATCTTCACCAGCAGGGCATTGCTGGTTACACGGGGAAATACGATCAACAAAAAGCGGTTCAGCAAATTTCCAGGTTCCGGTCTTATTGACCAGTCCGGAGGTGGTGGATATTGCACATAATGGGACGTTCACCTGTTTTTCAGTGTATTTCATTTTTAATTCCTCTCACAAACCTGGCACGTCTATTTAAATCAGATTATCTGTTATTATACAGTGTCCGTTGATAATTCATCGTTCCCTGTTTTCCAACGGTCAACGGACAATACACTACTGACACCAATTAGTTACAATTGTACTACCTCGCTTACCATTTCATATGCCTCTTTAGCAGCGGCAGCATTATCTTCTGTATGGGCTGGCACATCAGTCTTGATGCCCTCAATCAGGCTCTCCATTGAAACTATCCCAAGCACCTTGGCAACAGCACCTAATATGGCAGTGTTGACAATAGGAGATTGAGGACTACCAAGATGATGTTTTATAGCAATTTTGCCAGCCGGAACAGTTGCCACATGAAAGCCTTTGAATTTATCGGAAAACTCATCTGGCTTTTTACTGCTATTGATGATGACGATACCTTCCTTTTTCAGTCCGTCTGCAAGTGGAACTTGATCAACGAGCAGGGGATCAAGGATGACAATATGATCTGGCTCATATATCTCTGTGCGTATCCTAATGGGTTTGTCATCGACTCGTAAAAAGGCCGTCACTGGAGCACCCCTTCGCTCTACCCCAAAGGCGGGAAAGGACTGGGAATACTTCCCATCCAGGAATATCGATGTGGCTAAGATCTTGGATGCAACGACCGACCCCTGACCTCCCCGTCCATGAAAACGTATTTCGATCATAAGCTCGTCCTCATTTTTTGAAAAATTAAATTATTTTTCCTGGGTTTAGGATATAATTGGGATCAAATACCTTCTTAATCCCCCGCATCAAATTAAGCTCTGCCTCCAATTTTGTCTTCAAAAAGATCGGCTTTTTTATAAAGCCTATTCCATGTTCACCACTTCCTGCACCCCCGAATTTTATAGCAATCTCCGTCATTTCCTCATAGATCTCCTCGGCCATCTTTGGCCACTCTTCGACAGAAATATTCTCCGGCTTCATCAATTCTGGATGAAGGTTTCCATCAGCAATATGTGCAGAAGTAGCAATCGTCATATTATATTTTTTACCGATTTTTTCTATCTCCTTCATCATTTCAGGAACCTTTGAAAGGGGAACTACTACATCTCCACTAAGGGATGCATATGGATCACCTGCCCTTAATCCTTCAGCAAACTCTTGCCTTACCTTCCAGATATTTTCTGAATCGGTGCGACTTTCAGCCACAAATACATCCAGGGCATCATTATTGAGGCATATCTCACCTACCTTCTCGTATATGTTCTCAAGCCCTTCCTTTGATTCACTGTCAAGCTGTATAATGAGATAGGCCTCGGCCTTATCCTGGAAAGACAATTTAGTATTAAGATATTTGGTAGTAAGATCAACAGAGAGCTTATCCATAAATTCTACCGCTATCGGTAGTACACCAGCAGATACAATTATATCTGCAACGGTATTAACGGCTGTCTCTATATCCCCAAAGGGAACAAGGAGATCCACTGTCCTTCCGGCAGAGGGGACCAGATTTAAAATTATCTTGGTAAAGATCCCTAATGTTCCCTCTGAGCCAATCATGAGATGTAATAGATTGTAACCCCATGTATCTTTTCTGAATTTGCCCCCAAGCTCGATCACCTCACCGGTAGGAAGGACAACCTCTAATCCTAAGATATGCCGTCTGGTGTTCCCATATTTTATTACCTTACCTCCCCCGGCATTGGTGGCCACATTTCCGCTGATAAAACTGGTCTCTACACTCATCGGGTAGCCAGCATACATTAGACCCTCATCTAAAACCTTCAGACAGAGCTCATTAGTTATAACCCCTGGTTCCACTACAGCTACCCTGTTCACCTTATCTATCTCGAGAATCTTGTTCATCCTCTCAATTGAAAGTACTATCCCTCCATAAAGGGGTATGGCTGCACCGGCAAGACCGCTTCCAGCAGCCCTGGGAGTGACTGTAATCTTGTTTTCATTTGCCAGTTGCATTATCTTTGACACCTGCTCAGTAGAATCAGGTTTCACTACCACTTCTGGCAGATGACCAAATATCTCTCCTGCTTCATCAGCAGCATAATTCTCTAATTTTTCTTTATCCTCAAAGATTACGTTTTTTGCCTCAACTATCTCTTGAAGCTCCTCTATGATCTCTGTGGTTACTATGCCATACTCTTTTTCCATTTTATCACTCCTTGGATCTTCCCTTTAATTTTTGTATGAAGAGGGGAATGACCTCAAATATATCACCCAAAACACCAAAGTCTGCTGTCCTAAAGATATCCGCCTCAGGGTCAGAGTTTATGGCTATAACCGTCTCTGCCGAGGACATCCCAGCCAGATGCTGAACAGCCCCAGAAATACCACAGGCAATATATAGCTTTGGGCTAACTGTTTTTCCACTGAGGCCTACCTGATGGGAATAAGAGATCCAGCCCAGATCCACCGCCTTTCTTGAGGCCCCTACCGATCCGCCTAAAAGCTCGGCAAGATCATTTATAATACTCAGATTCTTCCCATCTTTTAGTCCCTTGCCACAGGAAATGATAATATCAGCATCCTGAATAGGAGCCCCTATTGTCTCTTCTCTAAGAAAGTTCACTCTTTTAACCCTGGAGGCCAAATATTCACCGCCAAATTCTTTAATGATAATTTCCTCTTTTCTTAACTCATCTATAGGAAGAGGTCTTTTCGATTTTGGCCGCACAGTTGACATCTGGGGCCGGGATGTAGGGGTTTTGATGGTGGCCATAATATTTCCACCAATTGCCGGTCGTGTCTGGATCAAAAGTCTTTCGTCTATATCAACATCAAGCCCAGTGCAGTCTGCCGTAAGCCCTGTCTGGAGCTTTACAGCACATATAGGCATTAAGGTTCTTCCTATGGTAGTGGCTGAGGCAATAAATATCTCCGGTTTATATTCCTCTATAAGGGAGGTAAGTATCTTGGAGTAGGGATCGGCCCTAAAAATTTCTAAGGCGGGATTGTCAACCACATATACCTTATCTGCCCCCCTATATATGAGCTCATCTGCCTTATCCTTTACATCGTGACCGATGATTATGCTTGCAAGTTCTACACCCAACTTATCTGCTAAGTCTTTGCCCCATGCCAAGAGTTCATATGAAACAGCATGTATCTCCCCTCTCTCATCTCTCCAAGTGTCCATATCCCTTTATAGTCTTCTAATCTGTTTTCCATTCCCAACCCTCTTATATTATCTCTGTTTTTCTTAAAAAATCGACAAGGCCATCTACTGCCCCATCTAAATCTTTTGATGTTGAGAGAATCTCCCCCTTTCTTGTTACCTTTGGATGAAAGGTCTTTACAACCCTGGTGGGTGAACCCTTAAGCCCGAGTTTAGTTTCATCGGCATCTATATCTTCAGCGGTAAGAATAGGGATCTCAGCATTTTTGGCTTTAATCTTACCCCTTAAGGCTGGTATACTTGGCTCATTTATCTCTTTAACTACACTTATAAGCACAGGCGTGGATGTCTCAACCACTTCATATCCACCCTCGATGGCCCGATGTGCAATAATCTTACCTACACCAACCTCTTCAATTTTACTCACATAAGTAAGAACTGGAAGCCCCAAATGGGCCCCAATGCCTGGACCCACTTGACCTGTCTCTCCATCTGTGGCCCTTTCTCCACAGAGGATTAGATCGAATTCAGCTATTATCTTCTTAATCCCTGTAGATAAGGAATAGGCTGTGGATAAGGTATCTGCCCCGGCAAATTTTCTGTCTGAAAGCAAATATCCTTTATCGCACCCCATGGCAATAGCATTCTTGACCGCATCCACTGCCATCCGGGGGCCCATCGAAATGACGCTGATTTCAACATTATTTCCCAGNTTTTCNTTGATCCTAACNGCCTCTTCCACAGCATAAAGATCAAGGGGGTTAAGCTCTGCCTCTACTCCATCCCTGATCATTGTTCCGGTTTCATCATCCATTTTAACCTTATCAGTAGCTGGAACCTGCTTGATTAAAACAACTATTTTCACCTTTTAACCTCCTTGTATTCACTCTTCAGGTCATGCTCAGAATAAAAAGATAAGAGCATCATATATAACCTTTGGTATTGCTTATATCCCAACAATAAATTATCTGTCAAGCAACCAGGAGTTCAATCTACTAAAATTCTATTAAGTGACGCAAATTTTACCTTGTTTTCTCCTTAAATAAGAACTGGCTGAATATTTTCCTGGCTGTCAAAAGAGATAGGTCCCAATTCCTTTTCTAACCTTAAATTCTCTTTTCCTTTAACCTCTTCAAGAAGGGCCTCTGAGACATCAAACTCAGCAATTTGTAAAGTATTTTTGATGTGAACAACTCGTGCCTTTTCTGAATCTACTTCTCTGATAGTGGCAAAAGCAGTCTCAACAGCCTCTCTATGGGTTTTTAGTGCTATAGGGATCCTTCCTTTCTCTGGGGTCACGGCAGCTATNGCATTGGTAGATGTGGNAATAGGATCTATCTTGTCTACAAGNCCTTGGGTAGTATAGTCGGCCAAACCAATACCAATCGCATTTCCATGTGATTCCTCAGTCAAATCCAGTACCACAATTCTGGTAATCTTGGGGGATTCGGGTTCTTTCTCCCCGATAAACATGATCCGGCCAATAACATTCGTGTCCAGCCCTGTGCCACTGATATTCTTCCCCATTTCATCCACAATTAAGATATCAATCTTGTAAAAGGGAAGTCTGGCCATTAACCTTTTTGCATTGACTAATAACCTTTCTTCTTCAATCAAAAACTGGGAAGGGAGAATAGCCCGAAGCAAGGCTGTTTCATCATAGACATTTTCTACTAAGGCCACACCGAACAATATCGGGAGCTTTTCCAGGATGACCCGACCGATTTCTGGTATTACCTCTCGATATCCATAATTAACGGTTTGTTTATGAACTTGAAGGCATCCCTTATGTTTTCCCATGCCAATGGCCATCATCTTTATCAGGCCACTTTCGATAGGCCCCTCAAATTCGGTATGGGGTTTGACTCTATTAACTACAATAATACCATCTGCCTCTGCTGCATGTTTGTCCACCAAGACCGGAAATCCAAAAGAAGACTTACCAATCTCTACAACCTCCATGGAGGAAAGGATAGGGGCACCAATGGAGTTTTCTGTTATCTTGAGACTTTTTAGAATCTCTAACTGGCCTTCGGATGTACCCCCTCCATGGCTGCCCATGGCTGGTATGAGAAAAGGTTCGGCTGAATTTTCTTTTAGGATGCACACAAGATGCTTTAAGATCCTGTCAATATTGGCTACTCCACGACTTCCCGCAGTAATGGCAATACGAGCTCCCGGCTTTATATGGGAGTGGATTTGGATTGATTCCAACTCCTTGCTTAGAGTTTCTTCGATATTATCTACCTTAGGTACCTCGAAAATCTGACCTACTCGATACATCTCTGGGTAATTCATTTCCTATCCACCTTAGAATAAGTTAACTCGCTTCGCTCAAAATTGGAATGTTGGGATACTGGCACAATGGTTTACCCTTAAACAAATGAGAAACTCCCTTATAAAACAATCATTCCAATATTCCACCATTCCCTGGCCCAGACCTGATTTGCATTGCTCGATTTCTACTCCTTCCATTTCGAAAAATAACAGAGGCAATAGTATATTTCAGGCATGTCGCAGGGCCATTATTCCATGTGCGAGGCGTTACACAACAGCATCAAATAATCCTTAATTTCAATAAGCTGTAGAAATTCCGAGAAATAAAATACTATCCCCTGTTTAATAATCAAGCTTAGCAAAGAGGTGATTAATTATACGTTGGGCTTGTAGCATAACGATAAATTATTTGTCAACAAGCTAAAGGTTAAAGCCAATTACAGTGAGTTATATGATACAAGGGGAATGTGTTTTGTTTCATTATACTATTCATAAGGGTAATTAGGTGATTTCATACTTGCCCTATATGTTACCATTTCCTCTTCTGTTATCAGACCTCTTTCTTTGTAGTAGTTCCTTGCCTCTTCTAAAATTCTTTCTACATCCTCTTCCTGGCTGGGAGTTAAGGGTGTCGGCTTGTGAATCGCTAGTATTTCTTCCATTCTCTCCCTGGCATAATCAAGGCAGGTCTTCTTGCCTGTATTCATCCATTCAGGGTAGGTTAACCTATCAGCTGCCTTTGGCATGAATTGTTCTAGCTTCCACCATTTTCTAGTATGTTCTTTATCCAGGAAATGGCCTGGAATCGGCCCTACCTCATTTATAAGGTCTACTGCTAATGTCTCATCACTCACTGCGATACCTCCCATGAAACGCTCTACCATGCTGGCTGAATCGTCGTCTAATATAGCCTGAATCGGGTGATGTGTAAGTTCACCATGGACACTGCCGTGATATAGCAGAGTGTTTGCCCCAGATAAGCCTGCTGTGAAAACACGGAATGCCTTTTCGTAGCTGGATTGATAATCAGGCATCTTTGCGTTGGGATAGGCAGTAGTATCATCTAAGGGAACTCCATATTTTTGGAAGATTTGATTAGATGCTGCATTATGCAAGCAAATCTCTATACCGCCAAAAGCAGGAGCACCTGACCTCATATTCACAGAGGCTGAAAAATCCTTAATCAGAACCCTTGTTCCTGGCCTTATCAACTGTACAAGCACGAGCCCAGCTATAACTTCAGCATTGTTAGTTACTATCCCTCCGGCAATCGTTGCAGGTGCAGTCCCACCCATCACCTGACCTCCAATTATGCGCATAGGGAGTCCAGCCTCTACGAATCTGAATGCGGATTCCACTGCATCCCTGTAAAATGATAAAGGTGGTGCAATTGCACAGGTGCCCAAAATCTNTATTCCCACGGTCTGAGCCATTTTTATGGCAAATAACTCGGAGTCGTTGGAAAAACCTACACACTGGAACTTAGTAGAATTCCTTATCCTGGCAGCAAGACTTTCCAGCATAGCCATGCAAGGGGGAACACTCTCAAATCCAAAGTATGGCGTGTAAGGAGAAAAGAAATGGACGGTAGGCAATGCATCCAGGACAGTTACACCATCATAGTTCTCTTTCCTTGTTGCTGGCCGAGGCTCCCAGGTATCCATATCAACAGTCTGAGTGCCAGGAGCCACTGCGAGACAAAGGGTATTACCTCCTATCATTAAACTATTTTTGTGATCTCTTGTCTGGGCATGAAAGCTGCTGGGAGTCGTGCGCAGGCAGTCCTCAACCAAACCTTGTGGAATTCTTACTCTCATCTCATCGTAATCAACACTACAGCCGTTTTTCTCTAAAAGTTTCAAGGCCATCTCATGTTCCATTCTAACCCCAGTTACCCAAAGGACCTCTAAAGTTGCCCTGTGAATAGCCTCAACCTCCTCCTCACTTAATATCTGTAGAGGCCTGAAATTGCGTGTAAACCCTTTTCCAGCCATGATTTCCTCCTTTATTTCCCAACTAATCTCCTGGCTAATTTCACTGCTCCAGGTGCTGTAGGATCATATCCATCTGCTCCAATGCTATCAGCAAAATCTTGAGTTATAGCCCCTCCACCCACCATTATCTTCACCTTATCCCTAAGGCTTTCTTTTTTGAGATTTTCGATAACCTTTCTTTGCTCTGGCGCAGTTGTAGTCATTAGGGCAGACATGGCCAAAATATCTGCTTTATTCTCTGTAATTCCCTTAACAAAGCTCTCAGCAGTGACATTGATACCAAGGTCATTTACCGCGAAGCCATCGGCAGTAAGCATTGTGGCTACCATGGTTTTTCCTATGGTATGGATATCGCCACAAACTGTTCCTATAACAACAGTACCCACGCTTTCCCTCTTAGCACCTACCCTCTTTATTTCTTCTTCTATTATGGGCATAGCAGCTGTCATTGCAGCAGCAGCACCAACTAAATCTGGAAGCCAAAGCTCCCCCTTACCAAAACCATCGCCAACTTGTCTTATAGCCACGGTCATTGCATCCAAGGCCTCAATAGGGCTTATCTTTTCCTTGACTGCTTTTCTGGCCCAACTTGCTGCTCCCTCACGATTGTACGTTAAAATAGCCTTCTTTATTTCCTCAAGAACCTTTGTGCTCATTCCCTCTCCTTTTTTATATTCCCTTCACTTATTTTGGTGCCTTAAAATAACTACCTATTTAGGTTAAAGTAATCCTACTCTTTCACAATCGGGATGGCGTATGGTCCTTCCGCCATAAAAGCGACAGTGGGTCTTCTACCATAAAATCTTGGATGATGCACTGCATAGATTACTGCGTTCTGATACATTGCTTTTGCCTTTTCCTTGTCAGATCCAAACTCGATGTTGCTATCTATAAAGTCATACCCGCTTACACCTGGGATAATTTTATAACCCTCTTTGGATATTTGAGGAGCACAATAAAATAGACCATCCTCACCGATCTTACGGATTGGCTTCCCCCACATCTCGGGTTCCCACTGGTCTTTTGTAAAAACCCAATCGGGGTGTTGCAAGATGGAAATATAACGATCAGGACCTAAGATTTTAAAAAGATGCAATAATGTTTTATATTCCAAAGAGCCTATTGGTTTGGCATCAATATTGTTAGCAACCATTATAATTAAACCATTTTTCTTGACAGCTGGCATGGCACACACTGCAGCTTTAACGCTCTGATAGTGATCCCTGCCAACATAACCAGCATGGGTCAAAACTATGTCAAATGGCTTATCTACAGGTACCTGTACAAATTCTTTCATTGCTTCAAAGGCTGCAAGGTGAGCTTCAACCAAATCGCCGGCAAAGGCGCCTGTAATAGATAACCTATTATCGAGTGTAGTGTTAACCAAAAAATCAACCCCGACTGTTTGAGCAACTTCCAACGCCTCCTCATGACACGGGTTACCCTCAAGGA
>JGI10211J14876_10001214_pt1 | contig 11290 bp, 9 predicted proteins | sample Etolagsediment_FD_14876 | JGI IMG/M metagenome (IMG submission 14876)
GCCTGGACCCGGTGAACTTCGCAGGTCAGATAGCCCGTAAAAAAGGTAAGGTTGTTGTCGTCGGCGCTGTTCCGACAGGTTTCGATCGAGAACCTTATTGGTACAGGAAAGAGCTGGAACTTAGAATGTCCTGTTCCTATGGTCCGGGACGTTATGATTTGAATTACGAAGAGAAAGGATTCGACTATCCCATCGCCTACGTACGTTGGACGGAAAATCGTAATATGCAGGCCTTTCAGCGATTGATATATTCGGATCGGATCAATTTGGATTACCTGACAACTCATGAATTCCTACTCGACGAAGTGCACAAGGCATACGAGATGATTGTCAATCGATCGGTTCCTTTCTTAGGTGTTGTCATCAAATACGATACCCAAAAAGCGATTGAGAGGGAATTGATCAGGGTTAGACGGGTGCCTTCCACAACAAAAGTTGCCTTGGCATTCATCGGAGCCGGTAGCTACGCCCAAAGTCATCTTCTGCCGAATATCCCTCGTGGCGACAGAGACGTGAGCTGTCAAGGTGTGATGACCAGAACCGGCGCGACATCGAAGCGGATTGCCGAGCGGTATGGCTTTTCATTCTGTACATCATCGGCAGACGACATCCTGCAGAATGCTAAGATCAACACCGTATTTATCGCCACTCGGCATGACAGTCATGCGGAGTACGTTATGCGTTGCCTTCAGGCGCGTAAGCATGTGTTTGTCGAAAAGCCTCTCTGCTTGAAGTCAGAACAGTTGGATGATATTGAGAATGTATTCAGGCAGCATGGTGACCAGCATCTGATGATAGGCTATAACCGCCGCTTCGCCCCGCATGCACTGGAACTGAAAGAACGACTTGGAGGCGGCCCCTTAGCCATGATGTATCGAATCAACGCCGGGTCGATACAGAAAAACACGTGGCATCAGGATGTGGAGATTGGCGGTGGCCGAATCATAGGAGAAGTGTGCCATTTTATTGATTTTGCAACGTGGGTGACCGGTGCCCTTCCTACGAGTGTTCAGGCCGCCGCCTTGCCGGATCCCCAGGGTTTGAACGACACGGTTTCTATTAATCTTACGTTCTCCGACGGATCCGTTGGGGCTGTTTGCTACTTTGCGACTGGATCGAAGCGACTATCAAAGGAGTACGTGGAAATCTATCGCGCCGGAACCACGGGGATTATCAGGGATTTTCGGGAACTTCATATATATTCGTCCGGAAAACCATACCGTAAAAAGCTTATGACGCAGGATAAAGGTCAGGCCAGGATGGTTCAGACCTTTCTCCTCCGGATAAAGAATGGCGGTCAGCCATTGATTCCACCTGAAGAAATCTTCTCAGTGATGCGAGCTGTATTCGCAGTTATTCAATCGCTTAAAACACGCCAGACGGTCTTCTTGTGAGTCCAGATGGGTCTGATCGATCCCTACAAGTGCATACAGGAAATGCTGTGCTACATTGAGTCGGAGGACTTCGCGGGCTACGATCCATACGACGGACTGAATAGCCCGTTGCTTCAGTTGGTAGGCTCTGCGAGTAAATCGCTGAGAATCGCCATCACACAATTCATGCGACGATGCCCTTTCAACCTAAGATCCGTGCTCGGCATAAAGAAGGGTCACAATCCCAAAGGGATTGGACTGTTCCTTTGGGGATATGTGAAGCTGTATGCGGTCGAGAGAAAACCGGAATACTACGAGGCAATAGCGCATCTTCTCGATATGCTGGACCAACTCAAGAGCGAAGGCTATTCAGGCAACTGCTGGGGTTATAACTTCGACTGGCAGTCCAGATCTTATATGCGGCCCAAAGGGACGCCGACAATTGTCAATACATCCTTCATCGGTCACGCGCTTCTGGACTGTTTTGAGCTGGTGGGTGAACAGCGGGCCCTGGATATGGCTGTCTCAATCAAGGACTTTATTCTCAATGATCTCAACAGGACACAAAGTAACGGTGGCTTTTGTTTCAGCTATACGCCCATCGACACATCGGTAGTCCACAACGCCAATTTACTGGGGGCCTCTATTTTGGCACGACTGATGAATTACTGCGATGATGACCGTTTGCATGAGATGGCTCTGGCAAGCCTGGAGTACTCGATGAGACGTCAACAGCAAGACGGCTCCTGGTCTTACGGCGATATCCGCAGGCAAAAGTGGATCGACTCGTTTCATACCGGTTTCAATCTGCAGGCGATACGATACATTCTGCAGGAAGGGCTTGCCGGGGAGTATGAATCGAGCTACCACAAAGGCGTACGATTCTATGCGAACAACTTTTTTCTGATCGATGGAACTCCCAAGTACTATCACAACCGAATTTATCCGATCGATATCCATTCTGCTGCACAGGCTGTCTGCTTTTTCAGCAGCGAAGGCGCCGAATACAAAGTGTTGAGGGACAGAATCGTTCGATGGATGTTGGTGAACCTGTACAGTGGAAAGGGGTACTTCTTTTTCAGGAAAGGTAAATTCCTGACCAATCGGATACCTTATATGCGGTGGTCTCAGGCGTGGGCGTTTCATGCCTTGGCGGACTATCTCTTTCAATGTGCATGGGAGGGAATGTACCTGGACAGCGGACGACGAATGCATGCACCCGCAAGCATGATGTGATGACTCGTCATTGCACGTTCAGGTCTAAATCTAAGGTCTATAAAGGTATGCGACGTTAGTCTCCAGAATGGAGGTTGGAGACATTTTGGGATTCAGAAACCCATCAGACTATAAAGCATCCCTGTGTTTGACCGTTGACGTGGAAGATTGGTTCCATATCCTGGGAAGCCCCGTCGTTCCGGGCATAGAGTGTTGGTCCGGTCTGGAATCTCGCTTAGAAAGAAATCTCGATAAGCTGTTCACACTATTTGATTCTTGTTCGGCAAAGTGTACCTTTTTCTGGCTCGGGTGGTTGGCGGAGCGCCACAAGGAACTCGTACGCAGGTGTCAAATGGAAGGCCACGAAGTCGCCTGTCATGGCTATGCCCATGTGTTGGCCTACGAAGTTGGAAAGCAAGCTTTTCGGGAAGATATCCGTCAATGCAAGGCTATCATCGAGGATATCATTGCAGAACCCGTCAGAGGCTTCCGGGCGCCCGGATTCAGTATTACAAATCAGAGCCTCTGGGCTTTTGATGTGATCAAGGAATGTGGCTACCAATACGATACCAGCATATTCCCCGCCCCTCGCGGTCATGGCGGGATGCCGGAGGCCATTCTCGGGCCACACTTTATTGAGACTCGCTATGGACCACTGCTTGAGATTCCTTCGTCTGTCGTCAAGATCTTTGGTCGCCGGACAAGTTTCTTTGGCGGAGGTTATCTTCGCTTGGCTACAAAGCCCATGATTGCGTGGGGATTGAACAAATTGCAGGCGGCAAGCCAACCCTTGGTTGTGTACGTGCATCCGCGCGAGATCGATCCACATCATCCTCGTTTGCCGTTGTCTCTGAAACGGCGGTTCAAGTGCTATGTGCGGTTGAAAAGCACATGGCCGAAATTGGAGTGGTTGTGTCGGGATTATCGACTGTGTAGCATGCTGCAGATGGCCGAGAATTTCATTCGGTCATCCTATTACGAGGCACGCACTGTTCAAGTCGTAAAGCTAAAGGGTAGGAACTCTGATAAGGAACCGATGTCGGTCGGTATAGCATGGATTAACGTCGATGGCTTGGCATTTTTATCACAGCCAGGACAGAGTCAAACACCAGATCAGTATAACGTGCTGGCTGAATTTATCTAACTGAATTGTTCTTATTAGATTTCCCTTCTTTACGGATTTGATAGTGTATCGGGCCGCTCCTTACTGATCATGATATCCCGGCTCTGTTTATCGAGAATTTGTTCAATACGCGCTTCATCGCTATAGAGGGCCAAAGAATGACAGGGGTTGATCTGCCGCGAATCGAGATAATGGGTACGCCAGTGACGGTCCTAAATTCCTACGATCACGCTGTCAACTGCATTATTGATTGTGTGTATCGCGGCCTGAAGATTTCCTGTGTAGCCATAACACCGGAAAAGATGTATAGGGCTCAGAGGAACAGAGAGCTCAAAGAGATGATGAAGGCGGCGGATTTATGTATTTGTGATGGAGCCGGCACCGCCGCCGCGGTGAGACTCTTGCATGGCCGCAAGATCCCGAGAATCACGGGTATCCAACTCTTTTTCGATCTTGTCGCATGCGCTGAGGCATTGGGATTACGGATTTTTCTCCTGGGCGCAACACCTGAGTCAAATGAATGTGCCCATAAAAAACTGGAACAGTCGCATCCGAAACTACAAATCGTTGGTAAACAGCATGGGTACTTTTCCAACAGTGAAGAGGTGATAAGTAAAATCAACGATTCCGGCGCGGATATGTTGTTTGTTGCGATGGGGTCACCTCGACAGGAAAAATGGATGACAACGTATCGGCAACAGATTCATGTTCCCTATTGCATGGGCGTGGGTGGAGTGTTTGATGTCTTGAGCGGTCGTGCAAAGTGGGCTCCCCGCATATGCCGCAAAACGGGAACGGAATGGCTTTACCGTTTGATTCTGGAGCCGCGCCGCTTCCACAGAAACGCGCTCGTGTGGCTTTTCGCTCTGGGTGTCGCTTGGCAATTTGTGTTCGGGAGGCAAAGATGAGGATCCTTATCGTCGTTGGCGCCCGGCCAAACTTCATGAAGGCCGCCCCATTAGTGACCGCTTTCGAGGCGCGCCCCGGATGGGACATATCTTTGATACATACGGGTCAACACTATGATCGGAACATGAGTGAGTTGTTTTTTCGCGAGCTTGAAATACCGCAACCCGACATGAATCTGGAAGTCAGCGGCGGATCGCAAACTCAACAAACCGCTGACATCATGAAGGCCTTTGAGCCCGTGGTCTTATCGTACAATCCCGATGCTGTACTCGTTGTCGGCGATGTCAATAGCACCGTCGCATGTGGTCTTGTGGCAGCGAAATTGGGAATAAGCCTCATTCATGTAGAGGCTGGTTTGCGTAGTTTCGACCGTTCAATGCCGGAAGAGATTAACCGTGTTTTAACCGATGCTATAAGTGATCTATTGTTCTGCAGTGAACCAAGCGGGATCAAAAATCTCCTTCGTGAGGGAGCAAATGCCGAGAAAATATTCCTTGTAGGCAATGTCATGATTGACACACTGCTCAAGAACAGAGAAAAAGCGGAAAAGTCAATCATCTTGGAGAAAATGGGACTCATCCACCATAGATACGGCGTGTTAACCCTGCACCGCCCTTCTAATGTTGACAACGGACAAACCCTTGAAGGTATTTTTCGTGCCCTTGAGGTGATTCAAAAAGACATGCCGGTCGTCTTCCCTATACACCCGCGCACCCGAAGCAAGCTTCAGCGTTCGCCTTTGCATCGAGTTCTAAGAGCCATGTCACATCTTAGGCTCGTGGACCCTCTGGGGTACCTCGACTTTCTGAAACTGATGTCTTCTGCCAGGGTTTTACTAACGGATTCCGGGGGAATTCAGGAAGAGACTACCATTCTGAATGTTCCCTGTTTGACTCTCAGGAAGAACACCGAGCGACCGATTACGGTTGAGATGGGTACGAACCGGATTGTCGGCACAAGCCCGGCTACGATCGTCGATGCGTATGAGAATGTGGTAAATGGAAATATCCTGAATTTCCCACGTCCCCGGGTGCCTCCTCTGTGGGATGGCTGTGCCGCCGAGCGTATCGTCGAGATCATCTTTAAAACACGTGTGATGTCTGGGAAGTATTCTGAAGAACACTCTCGCGTGACACTTGCAGAGAAAAGAAAATACAAAAAAGCGGAAGCAGTTTTTCAAAATAGGTAATCTGAGACCATCTTTGTTAGCTTATTAGGAGAACCAATGCATGAAATGAATGATATGAAATCAAAAATAAATTTGTTATCGGCAGGGATGAATTTAGATCGAATCATCAAACTCACCATGTAAATGAGCAAAAAACTTCTACTCGGATTGGAGGTAATTCTACTATGCAACGAATCACTTGGAAGGCAATCACAGAGACAACAGGATATTTGCTGCTACTACAGAGTGCGTTATGCGGTATCGTTTGCGCAGGCGCAGATGATAATGCAAATGACCAATCTTTCACTTCTGAAAACATCTGGTTTGTTCGTCCGGCGGGAAGAGGATACGGTAACGGAGATGGCACGAGCTACGAAGATGCATGGGAAGGACTCGAGGGCATTGATTGGACCCAGATCAAACCAGGACATACTCTATATATTTCTGGCGACTTTTATTACTCCGAGTATCAATCCCCTATGGGATTAATCGTCGGAGCTTCCGGCGTCCCAGGAAATCTGGTAGAGATCAACGGTGACTGTAAAAGTGTAAATCCGTCGTACGAAAATGGAAGCATATGGGCCGGACTAAGGGTGGCTCAAGATGAATGGGCTGGAAAGGAGGGTAATGTTTGGCATAGGGAAAATTGGTTTTACTGGACGGTCTGCGCCGCTTCAGGATTTGTCGACAGTGAGACATTACTCGTTGAGGCACGCAGCCAAGCAGACTGCTCCAGAACGGAAGGCTCGTACTATCACGACAACACACAAGAAATTCTGTACTATAATCCTGTCGGAGATTCTCCCGCGAATTTTTGGTCCGTTTTCAGCTCAACAGGGGCGGTCTATCTCAATGGTCATGATTATGTTGCCATAAGAAATCTAAAACTCCGAGGGGCCTCAGGGAACAGGGGTGTTATCCTTCTCAATCACAGCTCAATCGATCCCACGGATCCTTCTCAACACTGGCAGATTACGGGATGTGACATTGCTTTTGGATCCTATGCCGGCATCTACACCGACATGGATAGTGATTATGGACTCATTGATAACAACACCATTCATGATGTTCCCTCCGGAACGTACACCATAAGCCGTATAGGGGTGGCGGACAATATCACCTTCTCAAATAACGAAGTCTATTCAGGCAGTGACAAGCCAGATATTTTCGGAGTTAGTGGAAATGATCGAAAAGGTTTAGGAGGCCAGTGCGGGAACAATTTGCTGTTTGAGTACAACTATATCCACGACTGGATAGCAGGAGGGATACACGTGTATTGTAGTGGCGGTTGTGAGTCGCACAACGTTACTATTCGGTACAACTGGATTGAACACCTCCGTGATTCATATAATGAATTCAGCCACTGGGGTATAGCACGATTAACCACAAATTCGGAGACCTCGACGGACAGGTCCCGAAACTGGAAGATCCATCACAATATTATTAATGATTGTCACGGTTCTTATGGGTCAGACCCGACCACGTCCGGTGGTATAGGAATGAGGATCAAATCAGGTGTTCCAATCCAAGGAGACACAATCCAAATATACAATAATGTCATTGCAAATTGTAACTACGGATTCGTATGGCAGGCGGACTCCCTGGAACAAGAGATTGGCTTTGACCTCAAGAACAACATATTCCTCAACCACACATTAGACCACAAATTAGGGGGTCAACATATCCACATTGCAACCGGTGCGCAAATCACCGATTTCTTACATGTAGATATGGACTACAACCTCTACTACCCAAATTCAGCTTCATCTTTCAGATGGCTTGGACAATCAGCCAAAGACCTTGACGGTTTTAGAGAAGATGCACTCAGTAGCGGCGGCATAACGATCGAAAAACATGCGATCACATCAGAACCCGGATTAACTACCGATTTTTATCCCCGGCAATATTCCCCGGCAATAGATGCCGGCGCAGATGTGGGTCTAACGATGGATTTTGAGGGAACGCCTATTCCCACAGGATCCGCTCCTGATATCGGAGCTTACGAGTTTGTGTTTCTACCTTAGACCTAAACGAGAATTGAAAAACGGGCAAAGGTATGGATTGTGACCGCAAGTATCGGTGGGCGCGGCCGTTGTCGTCTGTAACTGGAATCTTAGCCTTGATCTGGTTTCGGGGGCGGGTCGTAACCAAGCCCCCGCGCGCAATGTATCCATGCGAGCGGGTGACGGTTCCATTCGCTAACAGTTTTATTGTGGGGCTCACGAGCATGATTCGCTCGACCCTAGCGTACTGGAAAGCGAGGCTGCTCCTATGTCAGTTCCTTTGAAATCAGCAACAAGGACCATAGGATACCTGTTGCTACAGAGTGTCTTCTGGAGCGCGCCGTGGGGTGTTGTTTGCGCAGACACGAATGCGGATGCAAATAACTTGTCTTTCACTTCTGGAAACATCTGGTATGTCTGTCCGTCGGGAAGAGAATACGGTAACGGAGATGGTACAAGTTACGAGGATGCATGGAGCGGTTTGCTAAATGTGATCTGGGGACCAGGGGGTGTCGAAGCTGGAGATACACTTTATGTTTGTGGCTTACATCTGCATGTTATGCAAACACGGCATCCACCTATTGATACCGTCATATTTCCTGTCACAGGTCACGGCGAAAAACGACGCGTCACGATCAGAGGTGACTACGCCGACGATCCAGGTGTCCTCTGGGGTGCCGCCGGCGTTCAATATGAAGATTGGAAATACGAAGGCAACGATGTATGGAGTATTCGACTGCCGGGTCAGTGTTATGCAGACTGGTTCTTCCAGGACATAACCGCCCATTCATGGGTTGTTCTGGACAAGGCAGATCGTATTGAGGAAGTCGCAGATAATCCAGGGTCACACTATTACAGCGGCGATAGGGGGGATCGCTTGTATGTTCATCTTACGGATTCGGGAGATCCAACCGGGAGGGTCTATATTAACAGATTCGGATACCGGTTTGACCTTGATGACATACGTTATATCACCTTCCGGAGTCTAAAACTGTACAACATATCGGGCTTCTGCCAGCCATCCTGGACTGTTAGCGACGTTGAGTGGAACAACTGCATCTTCCTGTATGGTGACTATTTTATCCTCAGGTTCTATGACAATCAACACAATATGCGGATCATGAACTGTGAGATCGGATGGGGCGGTAACGGTATCTATTGTATCAGCACCACAAACAACGCTCCTCGGAATTTTGTGATCAGAGGTAATGACATACACGATATAGGTGTGAGGCATCTGAACCAGAACTCGGATGCGCACGCGATTGGCACCCAGGGATTGTGTGATGCGCTGATTGAGCATAACGTGTGTAAAAGTACCGGCACTGGGATATCTCTATACGCCTTCACGAATCAGGTAATGAAGAACAATATCGTCAGAAGAAATGTTGTTATGGATACCCACATGCTTGGCGGTGCGAATTCTCGGGGTATCGAGACCATGTGCGATAATGACAGTCTATCTGAAAAGACGGGCAATCTCTTCTATCAGAATATTGTCATAAATGCGGATATGGGATTTCGCTTTACCCATGAAGACGAACAAAAAGCCTGGAACAACGTTGCCTACAACTGTGGTACAGGATTCGTGTTCCCAAGATCGTACGGGGATTACGGATCCCGCGTGCAACTAAGAAATAACATCATATACGGTTCGGTCAAGCACCACATCTTCTATCATTCAGGAGCCCCCCTGGACTCCAAAGTCACGATGGTGGATTCGGACTACAACCTGTTCTATCCCGATGGGCCCAACAAATTCTACTGCTATCCCGAAGAAGGAAGTTTTCATGACTGGCAAGCATTCACGCAAAGAGATTTCGTTTATGATCCACATTCCATAGTGGCTGATCCTCTTTTTGTCGATCCAAAGAATGCAGATTTCCATTTGCAGCCGGGCTCGCCTTGTAAAGATGCTGGAGTTGATGTTGGCTTAACAACAGATTTCGAAGGAAATCCTATGCCACAGGGATCAGCAGTCGATATCGGTGTTTATGAATATTCCTTGATACAATTGGGCAGGTGAAAGATTTATCCTGTCCACTACTTCTATCAAATCCTTAACGATGAAGTCACAACTCAGCTTGAAGAAAACGGACCAATTAGAGGAGGATGAGAAAACTCAATTCCTGCAACTGTTTTCTCTGGTCTTCTCCAAGGGCATGACTGTCTCGCAGTTTGACCGGAAATATCTACGCACGCCACTTGGCTATTCCTATCATGGATGGATGTGGGCTAATAATTCCCTGGTGGGAGCTTATAATACTATTCCCTATAACTACTACTACTTCGGAGAAAGCGTCACTTTCTGCTTGTCGGTTGATACTATGGTTGGTCAGCAGTATCGACGCTTGCACCCGCTTGCTTTGTTGGAAATGGCAAACTCCGTTGTTGATTTCATGAAACAGGACAGAATATGTTTCGTCTTCGGCTCTCCTAATGATAACGCCTATACGTACACAACGAGAGTGCTCAAATGGCATAGAATGGGCGAGTTGGATTTCTATGTGCTACCACGCAATCTGGGAGCCGTTATGCCGAGGCTTCGATGGCTGAACTTTTTGTCCCGAGTGTGTGCTGGAGTGTTTGTTCGGTTGCCCGCACGGAAGCGCCGCACCGAACCTCAGTACCCTGTAGAGAAGAAGAGGAATAGACTATTCGCCGAACACCGGTACGACACAAGCTATGGATCCGTCGATCTGGATTGTGAGAGCGAATGCACATACAAGATTTACTGCGAAGACTTCGGAGTACGTGTGCTCTACCTGATTGACGTGCATCCCTTAACTCCAGCCGCCTTTGACAATGCCATAGAACGTGTGTATGTCAAGTGTTCCCACACGTTCGACATCATGTTGTACGTTGGAAAACTACCCTTTGTGCCGACTCGAATGATAAGAGTCCCAGAATCCAGAAAACCCCGCAGGATACAATTGTGCGGAAGAATACTCGATCCCCAGATCGTGGATGAGCGAATTCTGCAGATAGAGAACTGGAACATCAACATTTCTAACTTAGATGTACGCTAAAACAAGCAAGGCTGTCCATAAAATGTTTACAGCGTCAGAAATGTGGTGTAACGATTTGAACTGACTCAGATGGGAGGTATGAACGCAAGCTCATGAATATTCAACAGCAAATCCGTGAGTACATCGTGGAAAACATCCTTTTTGGCGATGGTGAGAACCTTAAGTCAGATACGTCCTTTCAAGACGAAGGAGTGATGGACTCGATGGGCCTCCTGGGGCTCATTAGCTTCATCGAAGAGACGTACGGCATTACCCTCGATGATGATGACTTAGCCATCGAGAACCTGGGTAGCGTGCAGAACATCAGCAACTTCGTGGAGCGCAAACTCGGGACGATGCGGCAATCCGAACCAGGCGCGGCGGTGATGGCCCTGGATAAGGATTCCGGATGTGCGGCTTAGTATCATCGATCTGGCAACCGGTGTCCAGCCGATTCGCAACGAGTATGAGACGTTGTGGATTAGATCGGA
>JGI10211J14876_10001216_pt1 | contig 11279 bp, 8 predicted proteins | sample Etolagsediment_FD_14876 | JGI IMG/M metagenome (IMG submission 14876)
CCTAAACCATAAAGGCCAATGTTATGGAAATTTAATAAAACAGTGGTCATGCCAAATGCCATCAATCCGAGTGGACCAGGATTTGAGAGTTTTTCATTCATTATTTTACTCCTTCCTTTTTCTATTTCAACATTTCATCAAATTAATCTATTTAAATCATTTCGTGTTTTATTCTCCGCTCCTTTGGGCGCTCAATGCCTTTGGAGATACCCCGCTGGAAGCAGCGGGGTATTGCATTCATTAACTTTTTTGACTTCCGTGAAACCATACATAAAAATGAAGGTCAGGTTCATTATCTATGGCCTGAGCCTTTAGAATAACATTTTAATTCGACTCAAACTCGTTCTGCCACGAGCTTTTCAACCACGCTTGGTTCAGCTAAGGTAGTAGTATCACCGAGCTGGTCAATATCTCCAGAGGCAATCTTCTTCAGGATACGACGCATAATCTTTCCACTTCTCGTCTTAGGCAAGCCGTCCGCCCATTGAAGCTTTTCTGGTGATGCAATAGGCCCGATCTCTACCCTGACATGTTGCACCAGTTCCTTCTTTAATTCATCCGTCTTTTCTACACCACTATTTAAGGTAACAAATGCATAGATGGATGTGCCTTTTATCTCATGTGGGTAGCCTACGACCGCAGCCTCCGCGACCTTGGGGTGGGAAACAAGAGCACTTTCTACTTCTGCTGTGCCCATCCTGTGACCTGAAACATTAATAACGTCATCTATGCGACCGGTAATCCAGTAATAACTATCTTCATCCCTGCGTGCACCATCTCCGACAGTGTATTTTCCTGGAAATTGGACAAAATAGGTCTCTTTGAATCTTTCCGGGTCACCATAAACCTCTCTCATTAATCCAGGCCATGGTCTCTTTATACAAAGAGCGCCTGAACAAGGCCCTTCGAGCTCGTTGCCATCATCATCCACAATGCATGGCTCTATGCCAAAGAAGGGTACGGTAGCTGAACCAGGCTTAATGTCTACTGCGCCAGGAAGAGGTGTTATCAATATTCCTCCGGTTTCAGTCTGCCACCATGTATCTACGATAGGGCATTTGCCTTTTCCAATAGTATTATAATACCACAGCCAGGCCTCGGGATTGATAGGTTCACCAACAGTCCCAAGTAGCTTGAGAGAACTGGTGTCGTGCTTGTATGCGTATTCATCTCCTTCTTTTGCGATAGCCCTTATGGCAGTAGGGGCTGTATAGAAAAGAGTAACCTTGTATTTTTCAACCACATCCCAAAATCTTCCGGGATCTGGATAAGTCGGAACACCTTCAAAGATAATAGTGGTTGCTCCATTACAGAGCGGTCCATAAACTATGTAGGAATGGCCTGTAACCCATCCAATGTCGGCTGTACACCAAAAAATATCTTCTTCGTGATAGTCGAAAATGAGCTTATGGGTTATAGCCACAAATACTAGATAGCCGCCAGTTGTATGCAATACCCCCTTTGGTTTTCCCGTTGAGCCAGAGGTATAAAGGATGAAGAGAGTATCCTCAGCATCCATCTCTTCTGGTGGGCAATCAGCATCTACCTTTGCCATTTCATCATGATACCAGACATCTATTGTATCATTCCAGTTTACATCAACATTTGCCCTTTTCACTACAATATTTGTCTCAATGCTTGGGCATTCTTTCAGGGCTTCATCTGCATTGTTTTTAGTGGGGACGGCCTTTGCACCCCTAAATGTGCCGTCACAGGATATAAGGACTTTTGCCTCACAATCCTGGATTCTATCCCGCAGAGAATCTGAAGAAAATCCACCAAAGACTATACTATGAATAGCGCCAATTCGAGTGCAGGCCAGCATAGTTATAGCAAGTTCCGGAATCATGGGCAGGTAAATTGTTACCCTGTCACCCTTTTTGACCCCTTTTGCCTTTAAGACATTGGCAAACTTACATACCTCTTCATGAAGCTGTTTATAGGTATATTTTTTGCTATCTGAAGGATCATTACCCTCAAAAATAATGGCAGTCTTGTCACCCCTCTTTTCAAGATGCCTGTCAAGACAGTTATAGGACACATTCAATTTACCATTTATGAACCATTTATGTTCAGGGGATTTATCCCAATCATACTCACAAACCTTATCCCATTTTTTAAACCACGTTACGTATTCTTCTGCTATGTCTTCCCAAAAACCTTCCGGATCATCTATGGAGCGTTGCCACATCTTTTTATATTGTTCCTTACTGTTTACATACGCCCTCTTTTTCCATTCATCTGTTACAGGGAATATTTTCCCTTCTAGAGATACCTCATTATTCATATTGTATCCTCCTATAAATAGTTATTTTTCTTAATGTGCTTCTTGATCCTTAGTTACAGTCAAAATCATCTCCCAATCAGAACCATTTGATCCAATACGTCTAAACCCGACATTACGACAAAGGGAAATTGCTAAAAAATTTTTCCTATCCACAATCACCCAGATACAGGAAAGATTTTCCTGCTTTGCCCAATCTTTAACATAAAGGGTTATGGCGGTACCAATGCCCTGCCTCTGAAAATCTTGATGAATAAAGATAAAATATTCTGCCCAATTTACCGGCATGGAAAAAAGGCTGGCCTGTCCAATTATAGTATCTCTATACAAGGCCAGGAGATTTGTACCACGGCTAATCATATCTTGAACCCATTGGTGCCTTTTGGTTTTATCGAGTGGGGGAAGCCCTTGCACAGAACCAAGAGGACTATAGGTATCATACATATGCAGTAACGATGTGAAATATTGTTCCTCATAAGGGATTATACTAATAAGATGGCCCCTTTTACTTTTTATTTCCTGTGCGGAAGAAAAAGGTCTCATTTTTTTGCATTAAATAGAGTGTACGTTGAAATGGATCGTCAAAACAAAACCTATCTCTTTTGGTAATAACCAGCTCATAAGCCTTTTAATAAAATTGAAGATCTAAGAATACATTTTTTATTATCAATCAACATTAATGAAAATGAATAGGTTGAACCTAAAGTTTTTCCATAGCCCCGTATGCACCCTGAAGAGTATCTCGAAGTATAGAACAAAGTCTTTCCATAACCTTAAATCCGAGATGAAAATCACTGAGTATCATCTCTCTTAAGGCCGGACCCCTCATAACAACCACCTTTGTATGTTCCTTGCATATTGCAGATGACATTAAAGGGTACACTTCCCCAAGGAGGGTTGACCAGCAACCCAAAGCCCTTCCTCTACCTAAAAGGCTAATAGTCACATTTCCCTTGCGTGTACCTAAGTCAACAGACCTTTCCAAAAATACATGCCCCTCGGCGATTATATAAAGTTTGTCACTGAAATCTCCCTGGTTAAGTATCTTTCCCCCTGCCTCATACATCTCTACCTGACTCAGTTTAATTATACCCTCAAGTTCAACCGTATTCAATCCTTTAAAGAGCTCGCAATTCTCTATAATACTCTGAATCTCTGATTGATCCATACTACTACCTCCTCAATTTGAAAATTTTGCCTTCTTTATAAAAAATGATTTAGAATGCCCCCTATGAACTGGAAGCTTCGCTTATAAAAAGGACTATTCTTATTTTACGTTTCCCTCTCAATTGGTAACCATATAAAAAACCTCGTACCCTTACCAACCTCGCTTTGAACCCGGATTGTTCCCCCGTGTCTCTGGATGATACCAAAGGAAACTGAAAGGCCAAGCCCTGTGGCCTGGCTTGGATCTTTTTTAGTAAAAAAGGGATCGAACAATTTGTCGAGATCCTCTGATAGTATACCGCAACCAGTATCAGCGATTGATATCTCAACACCCTTATGACCAGTATCACTCGCAGATAAGCCGGTAGCTGTATATATATTGATATTGCCACCTGGTTCAGTAGCATCAAGGGCGTTTATAATCATATTTAACAACACGCTTTGGAACTGGATACGGTCCATAGTAATCATGGGTAAATTTTCCCCTGGATTGAATTTTATGTTTACACCTCTTACAAGTGCCGGGTGTTCCATGAGTGAAATTGTAGTACGTATAAGCCGGTTTATNTCCATTGGCTCCTTATCAAGTTTTGTCTGCCTGGAGAAATCGAGCANACCCTTGACAATCTTCCTGAGCTGTTCTGTGGACTCGGCTATTGTTTTAAGATCCGAGCGAATCTCATCTCCTATATCTTTGCGCCGTAGAAGCATGCGAGTATATGTTAACACACCGGTGAGAGGATTATTCATCTGGTGAGCAACGCCTGCTGCAAGCCTTCCGATGCTGGCCTGTTTTTCAGACTGAAGAAGACGATCTTGAGCTGCCTCCCTCCTGCGTCCCATAGCTGCAACCATATCCTTAAAGGTGTTCTGTAAGACACCTATTTCGCTTTTTGATATAGGGCCAATATCCGGCGTTAGACTGCCCTCGGTCACCTGTTGGCTAGCCTTTATTAACCGGTGCACTGGATTCATGATTTTGTCTGCCAAAACGTATCCCATTACCGCCGCTAATGCCATGCCAGCTAAGGTTATAATTATAAGAATTGAAAGAGCATTTCTCTGCATATCAGTATACTTTTCTTCTAATACCCCTACATAGAGCATTCCCACCCTTTCACCAAAGATGTCCTCGATAGATTCATAAGCAGTAATATACCAGTCATTTACAACGAATGCACGGTCTGTCCATCTTTCACCCTTGTTGAGTACACGTTCTTTAACCTCTTTTGAAACCCTTGTTCCAATGGCCCGTTTTCCATCCTGAGTCATAACATTTGTTGATATACGAAGGTCATTGAAAAAGATGGTCGCTGTTCCTATGCTGCGGCCTTTATATATCTCATGCCGAAACACTGTATCCCGCAGAGTGTCAACTATATTTGTACTTCTGTTGAGAAGAATCCCCCCATAGATAACTCCAATCAAACTGTCTTTCTCAAANACTGGTACCGCAGCCGCAAGAGCCATTCCAGAGGTTTCCTCCTTCTCAGCCCTCGGGGCTGCCCTCGGTGTGGGGAGAAGCCTAATCCGCGCTCGATGAGCAAGTTCAGGACTTTCAGCAGAGAGAAACTCACTGTTCAAAATAACGGTCCCTGAAATAGGTACCCCGCGTTTGAGTGCTAAATTAGTTATAGGATTTGCAGCTTGAACCGTTTCCTTTGGTATAGAGTCAATTCCAATTCGGCACAATGTCACGCCTTCTCTGGTGACTATACCAACGAAATCCAGCTCTGCTTGCTGGGCCAAACGCCTTAACCGATTAACAAGTTCAGGAGCATCGTTTTTCTTAAGCGCTGAAAGGAATCCAAATCCCAGTGCGGTAATTGTTATGGAGCATTTAATAGTTTTTATACGGGTCTGGCATATCTCACGGGCAGCATTGAGGTCTAATCTAACGCGGTTTGTTGCCTCGCTGAGTATAGCCTTATTAAGGAGTTTGCCTCCAATGAATAAAAAAACAACACCAAGCAGAAAGAAAGCACCTAAAAAACTTGCTATAAGCTTTGATCGTGTTGAATAAAACATCTGATAACCCTATATAAATGCCTACGGTGTATATGGTGTGCTACAACAGATAACTATCTGGAAATTTATCTCACTTTAGGGACGTTAACTCAATTATAACTGAGCTTTTCGATTCATAAATTCGATGAACTTATTTAGAATTCGGCTGAGCGACTCGACGTGAGCCTTTCGGTCCCGAGCCTGTCGATAGCCGCCAGGCCAAACGACTCAAGGCCGAGGGGCTCGTCGACACGTCTCAGTCAAAACTCTCAGGACTGTGTGCTGAGGGAGTAATAGTGCTGAAACAAGTCATCAAAATATGTTACCATATTTCAGCTCTTTTCCTCAATTCAAGCCAGCGCCTCTGAAGCGGTGTGAGTTTCCCTATGTGCTTCTCTATCCATTCGATATCACCGGTCCAGATGGCAAGTTTTTCTGGCTTAGTTAAATCATACTCATCCAAGGCATCTGCTCCATAATAGAGCAAGTCGTAGATGAATTTACTATCAGACGCAGCCCTCTCTAAAACCTTGATCATCTCTTCCTTGTGAATGAGTGCCTGTTCCTCAGGTGTCTGGCTTGCAGCTATACCAAATGCGGATGAGACCGCCTTGAGAAGCTCTTCAGGGTTAAATGGCTTTTCTATGTAATCTACTGCGCCAAGTTTAATAGCCTGTACCGCTGAGCGAACTGTTGCATAACCTGTAATGATAATTACGGGAAGGGATGGTTTGACTCTTTTAATATCTTTTAATACCCTCATTCCTCCAATATCTGGCATGAGGATATCGGTCAACACAATATCGTAGTCTTTTTCAATGGCCTGATTTAATCCCTTACGTCCACTGAGTGAGACGTCAACCTCGTAGTCCCCATCAGTAAGTATTTTACTGACACTATCTAAGACAATCTGTTCATCATCAATGACAAGGGCCTTATTCTTTTCCATGGCTTCCCTCCTATTGAATGAGCTAGTTTATAGCCATTCACTATTTCTTTGGCAGGGAATTACAAACACAGGAAGTGGAGAATGACGGAGGACCTTTTCAGCAACACTTCCAAAAAAGACATGCTCTATTCCCGTTCTACATGTGTACCCATAACAATAATATCTACTTTCTCCTGCTTTGCGAATGTGAGTATCTTCTCATCTTCCCTGCCAGATTTGGTAACTATTCTGCCTCAATCTAAATCTCTACACATCTGTAAACGACAATACGCACAAATGTGAAAAATATTGGGTTTGACCTATATTCCCCAGACGCCTACTTTACTAACAATGCCTGCCTTGTAGCTCTTTACCGTTTGTCCTCAATATCTTTAAAGGTCATTTTTAGCTCGAACATCCCGCTATCACTCTGTTTTTCTATGTCAAAGCCCATGCTTTCGAACAAATGAAGCATAGGGGTGTTTTCCCTCAAAACCTCAGCAGTAAAGCCTGATAGCCCATCTTTCTTAGCAAGATAGGTGAGGTAGGATAGTAACTCCATCCCTATGCCCATGTTTTGCCATTTATCTCTTACCAAAAATGCGACCTCTGCGGTAAGGGATTGCTCATATATAGAATACTGCCCTAAACCTAATACATCCTCCTTTTTATCCTTTTTATGGATTGCGAGGATAACCATCTCCTTTGTATAGTCGATTGCTATGTATTCTTGAAGACGTTCATGGGGCATGTCAATTCGGGTTGATATAAATCTTTGATAAAGGCTTTTATCTGAAAGAGAATAAAAGAATTCTTTAAGTAGTGGCTCATCGCTTATCTTTGCTGGCCTCAAAAGGAGTTCAAGTCCACTCTTAGTGGTCTTATATATCTCCAGCTCCTCCGGATACTCCCCTCTCTTTTCAGGTATAAACGCCTGATCCCTATAGATCAAATTAAATCCCTTTGCCTCTTCTATAAGCCAGGGCCTAAACTTTGGATGGGCAATGGAGATGAGTTCCATTGCTCTCTCCCTTATATTCTTCCCATGCAGATAGGCAATTCCATATTCAGTAACCACATAATGGATATCTCCTCTAGTCAAGGTAACGCCCGCACCCTCAGACACGAATGGTACGATTCGAGATATAGTTTCATTTTCTGCTGTGGACTGAAGAGTTAAAATGGTTTTCCCATTTGCTGCCAGCAAAGCTCCCCGCATGAAGTCCGCCTGACCCCCTATGCCACTGTAAAACGTCTTCCCGATCGACTCAGCAGTAGCTTGCCCGGTAAGGTCTATTTGCAGGGCGCTATTGATAGCGGTCATGTTCCTGTTTTGTGCAATAATAAGCGGATTGTTTGTATAGTCAACCTGCCTAAACTCCACGCATGGATTGTCATTGATATATCGATAGGTATCTTTTGTGCCCATACAGAAGGTGGCTATCGTCTTTTCCCGATCTATGGTCTTTTTTGTATTGTCAATCACTCCCTCTTTCATTAACTCCGCTATGCCGTCTGATAAAAGCTCGGTGTGTACCCCTAGATGCTTCTTGCGAGTCAGGTTTGAGAGGATTGCATTAGGAATGCTTCCATACCCTACTTGGATCGTGTCTCCGTCCTCAACGATACGGGCAACATATTTTCCGATAAACTGGGCTATCTCATCGGATACCTTATCTTCATACTCCAGTAGCGGCTCCTCATAGGGAACTACGAAGTCCACATCCTTAATATGCAAAAAGGTATCCCCATGTATTCGGGGCATGTAAGGGTTTGTCTGGGTTATTACCAGTGAGGCATTCTCAACCGCTGCCTTGCTGATATCCACGCTTATTCCCAGGCTCATGTAACCATTGTTATCCGGTGGTGATGTTTGGATAAGGGCTACATCTATGGGCACAAGCCTACGATGGAACAACTCCGGGGTCTGTGATAAAAAAAGCGGTGAGTAATCAGCAAACCCCTTGTTTATAGCATCTCTGGTATTACTCCCAATAAAAAAGGAGTTGTGCCTGAAATTGCTCTTAAATCTTTCATCGGTATACGGGGCAATGCCAAGTGTCCACACGTGGAGAATCTCCGCATCAAACAGACCTTTAGGATGAGATTCCACATATTTTATCAAGGCCCGAACAAGGTATTGGGGCTCTCCACAGGCTGTGCCTATAAATATACGATTTCCCCGATGAATATTATGGAATACCCTTTCTTCAGAGACAAATTTATCGGGATAAATTTTCTTCCACTTTGTGTATAAATTTTTATCTATTGATCTCACCTTAACTTTGTTAATCATTAATAAAAAATATAGTCTGCTGAATCATTCTAGATTGCTTACCCAAAATTTTATACTAAGCAAAAAACCGAAAATGCCTTCTGTATACCTGCTTCTAGCCCTTCGAAAGCTTCTTCATAAGCTATCATATATGTTTTATGTTATAAATTACCGTTTTGTTTTCTCTTTTTGACTTCTGTAGGAACAATTTTGGTTATTTCGCCAGCTTCTATCATTTCTCTAAGTCGTTCTTCCAACTTAAACTTCTTTACTTTACCCCGTCCAGAGATTGGGAGCGCATCAAGTATAGCAACATACCTTGGGACTGAAGAAGAAGAAATTACAGCATAACAATAGTCAACAATTTCCTGGGGATCTATGCCATTTCCCTCTGATGGGATGACCACTGCAGCAACTACTTCGCCAAGGTCTTTGTCCTTGACGCCTACGACAGAAACTTCCTCCACCTTGGGGTGAGTGATAATGTGTTCTTCGATAATACGAGGAAAGACATTGAAACCTCCTACTATGATCATATCCTTAGCCCTGCCGGTAATACAATAATAGCCAAAGTCATCTACCTTTCCGAGATCACCGGTGTATAACCAGCCGTCAACCACTGACTTTTTAGTCTCTTCCGGTTGCTTGAAGTATCCGTAGCTCATAACACAATAGCCCTTGCATACAATTTCACCTTGCTGACCTGCAGGCAGTAGCTCACGGGTATTTGTATCCAGGATGTGCACGTCTATGCCAGGGAGTGGTTTCCCTATAGTGGTGGCCATAGTCTCCGCGCTGTCGCTCAAGGAAGTCATAGTGATTACCGGGCTGGCCTCAGTCTGGCCATAGCCAATAAGTATGTTGCATTTCATCTCCTCAAGGACACCTTTAACTGTATCAATTGGGCACGGTGCACCTGCCATGATACCAGTTCGTAGGGTATCCAATGAATACCTGCCCTTGCGGAATTCTTGGAGCTCGCGGATAAACATTGTCGGGACCCCTGGATGTATTGTAACCCCGTACTTATCGATCAGCTCTAGGGCCTTTTTAGGATCATAATCGAGCATTGGAGTCTGTGCAGCCCCGCGTAGCACCGAAAGGGTGAGGACCAATGTATTGCCGAAGGAGTGAGAATATGGAATAGGAACAAGGATGTTATCCTCTTCCATTGCGTTCAGCTGAGAGCCAACGTCCCAGGCATTTCGAATCATGTTATAGTGACTTAGAACAACGCCCTTGGGCATGCCTGTGGTTCCTGAAGTGTAAAGGATAAACTCCATGTCGTGTTCACCAATCTCTCGAGCGATCTCATTCATTTCCTCATCACTTATATCTTTGCCCTCTTCAACCAACTCCTCCCAGGATGTAAGCCATTCCCTATCTGCAGTGCCAAGAATAACCACAAACTGTAAGCCCCGTAATTTTCCCTTTATTCCCTCTATCATGGCAGGGAAGTTTACATTAGGCAAAGCCTCTGATATAACCAGTGCCCTCGCGCCGCTGTGGCGAAGTATATACTCGACCTCACCGGGCTTATACCAGTAATCAAGAGGTACGATAACGGCGCCAGCTTTAGATATCCCGAACCAAGCCACTATCCACTCTGGATGGTTATGCATCCAGAGCCCTACCCGATCACCCTTCTGTATACCTTTTGCCACGACTCCTTTGGCAAATACCTCCGAAAGTTCGTCCAATTCCTTAAAGGTAATTACTTTATCCCTCCAGTATATGGCAGTTCGGTCTGGCCATCGCTTTGCAGCGTACCTTATGACACCTCCCATCGTTCTTTGTTCTAAATCGTGATACATATTATTTATCCTCTAATGGTAATATGCTCGCTGTTTTTGATATTTCTAACAAACACCAAAGCCTACTTATTTAATAGAACTACAAGCTAAGCAAGAATCTCATTATCCTTCTGGTCACCCGCGAGAGATTATTATCTAACTTGTTATAATTTGATCTTTTTCTTGCAGGGGATTACAAACACAGGAAATGGAGAATTTCGGAGGACCTCTTCAGCAACACTTCCAAAAAAGACATGCTCTATTCCTGTTCTACCATGTGTACCCATAACAATGATATCTGCGTTTTCCTGCTTTGCAAATGTGAGTATCTCCTCATCTTCCCTGCCGGATCTTGTAACGAATTCATACGAAATGCCATTCTCTATTCCTTTTTCATAGCGTTCCTTATAATTATTAGCTATATCTTCCTCAACGGCCTTTTGTATCTTCTTCAAGTCCTCTGTGGTGATAAAACTCTCTGCATGTTTCTGGGTAGAATTATAAGGCATTACATGTAAAATATAGAGAAGGCCCTTATCTCTTTTGGCAATACCATAGGCAAAGCCAAAGGCATAATCTGCATTTTCAGAGAAATCCGTACAAAAAAGGACCTTTTTGTATTTTGGATATTCTATCATTTTACTCCTCCTTTTTGTCATCTGTCATTTATTGTTGATTGCTTAGACAGCTTTCGATAACTTTAGCCCACCTTAGGCACTTGAGCACACTTTTGCCTAACCTCACCATATCTCCGCACTTCTCCTGAGATCCAGCCAGCGCCTCTGGGATCGTGTAAGAGGTCCGATCGCCTCTTCTATCCATTCA
>JGI10211J14876_10001217_pt1 | contig 11273 bp, 11 predicted proteins | sample Etolagsediment_FD_14876 | JGI IMG/M metagenome (IMG submission 14876)
GTTAGCGTGCAGATTAAGCTCCCAGAGGTGAGACTTATTGTTGCAGGCAAGCCAGCTCTACCAAAGCGAAACCGAACCTTGTTTGAAACAGACTCGCCAGAAGTAGAACCCAGGTCTATCGAGAAAACTCGAGGATCTCCCCCTCCAATCAGGGCAGAATGAACGGCGTTTACAAATAAACTCGCAGAAAGTCCTGTGCCTACCGTGACAAAAGCCTCACCGCTGATGAGTGTAACATAATCACCAGGCTGAAGGCGATGATCCAAACCGGTGGTAATAGTTAGAATTGATGAACCTGCGATAATGGAAGCATCACATTCCCAAAAGGTACCTAACTCAATAAATGCCTGATTTTGCGCAAAGTCAGAGCGATTGACCGAAGCCCGTACAACTTGAAGAGAGGATGGTTCAAAACTTGGAGAAGAGTAAGACTCGTTAGAAAAGCGGCTTGCGTCAAAAGATTGTGACAAAACTCCAGTTTTTTCTTGATCATCAACATAAAGATCCACAGTTGCAAAACGATTATAAGAGGTGTCAAAAGAAAGACCAAAGGTCGATTGTGATGTGTCTTTTTGAGATAAAGTTGGTATATAAAAGACAACTTGATTTAAAAACTTAGGCGCGGCCGTATAGGTTTGTTTAAGGGTAAAAGAGTCCAAATCATCGCGATAGAGTTGCAAAAATCTTTCGGTGATGTCCTGTATAGGCGTATCAATAATTTCTAAGCTTGATTCAGAACAGGCTGCAAGTCCTTTTTGCGTAAGAGATAGAACCCGGTCTTGCTGTTCGGTCATTAGAAGCGGCGTTAAGGGGGTTGTATCGGCTTCTATGAGAGTAATTACATAATCTAGCTCATTATCGCCCGTTAGCCTATAAAAGCCCTCTTTGGATGCGATAAGCAAAGAGTCGCGAACCTTAAAAATTCCATAAACAATATTTTTAGTGGAGCCTACGTTTAAAAACTGCAAACTGGGAAAAGCTGCAGGCTCAAAAGGCTTGGAATAGGCAATCTGATAACGAAAACTTTCGACACCAAAAGTATCCTCAAAATAATTAAAACTTTTTAAAAAATCAGTAGTTTCTACTTCACGGAAATTGCGAGTTTGAATAGAAATAGTGATTTTTTCATTCGAAAAAGTTCCATTTATTGATAGCAAAATGTAAAAATCATAACGATTAATGATAGACAAAACTTGCTTTGGGGTAGCTTTTTGTACATCCATTTGAAAGCTTGGAGACCCATTCATAGGGCGAAATTTACTCCAATAAAAATAGTTTATTTCTCCAACAGCATACCCACTTAAAGAAATACTCGTAAAAAACTCACTTAAGACAAAATTTTGGTATAAAGATCCCAAAACAGAATCATTTTCAAAATCGTAAACAACACCACTCTCAATGTAAATTCTTCGCGACAGTCCATCAAAACCACTACCGGTGACAGCGGTAATGTTGAAAAATCCCGAACTATACGTTGAAAGTAAAGTTGTGTAAGTAAAGGTGTTGGTAAAAATACCAGGATCAGAAGGTGCAGTCCTAGTATTACTAGAAAAATTACCATTTAAAATCTGTTGTTTTTTTAAATCTCCAAGATAAAAAACGCCATTTTTTTCCGTAAAGTTTTGATGCTGTGGTGCAACAGAATTTTCTTTTAAAATCCCCTCTTCAGTGGGATTGGTATAAAGAGGTAGTTGACTTTCTAAGTCTAAGTCCGAAATTTCATCATCAAACAAGCCAATAGTAGGAGCTCTAATATTGCTAATTTCAAAACTTTTGCATAAGAAAAATTGAGATGTATCCGGCAAAGAGGAGTTATCAACACCCACCGTGCGATAAAGATCCACATAAAAATCATCAATATTTACGTTATTTTTGAAGTCATTAAAAAATGTTTCAGGTAAACAAACCTCACAAAAAGATGATTTACAAAGAAAAACATCTGCTTGGGTAATGGAGGTTACTTGCGATCCCAAAAGAGAAATTTGGTCTTCAATTGTCCAGAAATAACGGGTTCCAAAACCTTCCCAGGAAACAGAAATACTTGTAAAATCTGAAATTGCAGGAGTTGATGTTACATTTTTAAGTTGAATTAAAAGATTGGTAGCACCCCCACCAGAAAGAGTAAAAAAAACTTCACCGCTGGCATCAATTCCAATTTGCGCACCTGATAAAGTTGTATACGAAGCACTTTCATCTGCAGTCTCTAAAAAAAAGGTTGGTGAGGGACTACCAACAAAAAACTGATCGTTGGTTTTTCGTTTTAAAACAGCTTTATATGCATAGCGAGTTTGCTCTGTTAAAACTCCTAAGGGACGAGCAGCCCCTGACGCTAGAGTGGAGGTAAAATAGTAAGGCAAAACATCAATAGCTTGAGGAACTCCATAAAAAGCAATTTGTGGATTTGAAGGATCTTCGGATGATAAAAACAATTGACCCTGATCTGCATTTAAAATAATTTCCTCACCTGATCGATTTTCCAAAACCGTTTTAGTTTGTGCTGTTGTAAATTCTTCAAGCGTTTTTGAAAAGTTATAGAGTAAAACGGATACTTCTGTAAAAGTAGAGGTAGGTTTTGGAAATATTGCAGTTAAGACCAACGTTCTAAAATCGCATTGGAGTCTTCCAAATACGCCAAAATTCTTAACAGAAGGAGGTGTTTTCCCGGTTGGATAAAGATAGTAAAAAGATCCATCAAATTCAACAATGTCATAGTAAACATTGATTTCTGTTGGGGGATTACTAAAACCAATAGGGTTTGAAAAAAAACACTCTTGAATTTTTAGAGGGTAATTTGCTGAAGGAAACACTTGCAAACTATTATCAATTCTTAAATAGTTGAGATCATCATTATCTTGCTCAACCACTAAACTAACGCTTTTATAAAGATTTAACGGACCATCCCGATCATTCTTTGCAAGCAAATTGACATCAAGATCTGAAATAGGATTGGATCCTGGATCAATTACAACTGTGATTTTGTCATTAAAATAACGAAAAGTTACCTTTTGTTTTTTAAAAGAAGGATTGCTTTCGTAAAAACATTGCACATTTTGATTCAATAAACTATCGGTCCTTAACGCAGGGCTATTAAGCTCAATAATTTTGAATGTTTGAAAAGTAAAGTTAATAGTTCCCGTATCACCAGCGGATGTCCAAGCGGGCGCGCCTCCGCCTGTGGGATAAATTGTGAAATAATCAGCACTAACACTGATAATATCGTAGTTCACAGAAAGATTGGGTGCTACAGAAAAGGAGTTGGTTGCTGTTATTATTATTTCTCTTGTTTTTGTTGGAATATCAACAAAGCGTGCAACTCTTAAAAGATCCGGATCAACAGAATCCTGTTCTACAGCAATAGTCGTAAAACTCGTCTGCAAAGTCCAAAACCCAGACAGAGCGCCGGTTTTTTCTTCAAAGGCACTTTCAATAAAAGACAAATCGGTTGTGTAAATTTCTTCTGGAAACTCCAAACGAACTTTATCATGAGCGGAAAAATTACTTTCAGGATCTAACGTTAAAAAATAGCTGTTATCAAGACAATAGAGATCAACGCTCGTGCCTTCTTTCTTATAACCTAAAACCTTAGCATCCCCTGTGACATCATCTTCTTGAATGGAAAGCACACCCGTACCATCTTGGGTTGGACTTATCAGGCGCTTGGTTTCACCCTCTACGGTTTCAACCAACTTCTTAGACCCACGTCTTTTAGAGACACCACCAATAGGGCGGTAAATCACGTTATCTGCGATCTGATAGCCAGCCGATTGATCAGATTGCACGTTGGTTTCAAGACCTCCTTGGGTGCCTATTTTTGTCTCTAAGCGCTGTGTCATAAGACTCTCTGATTTCTAAGAAAAGGATAAGAGGGGCGAAACTTCAAGAGTCTATTTTCACTACGCGGTGTAAGGATATCGCGCAATTGTTTCTTAAGACGCGCAAAACGCTCTAAAGCCAAAGAAAGCTGTTGAGGAGCATTCATACTTTCTAAAACACGGATAATAACCGCTTGAATTAAAAGCTGATTAACCTCGACAGGCAGCGGGGTTTCAATAGTTTCACCTGAAACACATAAAATCAGCCCACTCGCAAAACCAGCTTGGGATAAGGTATTTGTTGGTGAATACCCTGAAAAGGTGATGGTTGTGGCTGTTGTGGAGGAAATATTTTGGCCACGTAAAAAGACTTGATAATCAGGAAGATTATAAACGACATCAAGAGTAACTCCAGAAGACATAAAGGTTGGAACAGAGCTTACGGTAAGAGTATCATCACCAGAAACCGATGCGATGGAAACGCCTCTTGAAACCGAAACCAAAGTATTGGGTAAAGTATGATAATAAACCCTTAAAGTTCCAATGGTGTTTGCGCTGGGTTTTTTATGCAAATAAATGGAATTTCCCTGTAAAGAAAAAGCATGTGGGATATCAATTTCTTCAGAGTTGAATCTCCACGCCTCATCCAAACCTATTCTTTGTAGCGGCCTATAAGCCTTACCATCTTCGGAAACCCAAATATCTTTTAAGGTACGGCCCGAAGCCGGCTGAGGAAAGTCAATAATACCGTTGGTAATTGTGGTTAAATCATACTCTTGAGAAGAGATAAGATAGTCTTCTCTTAAGCTAAAAATCCAAGGCAAAACCGTACTTTGGATTTCATCATTTGCAAGCTCTAACAAAATAGAATCACTAAAACGATTTTCAATATTAGGAAGAGACATTCCTAGTCTGATTTTGGAAATTAAAGTATTCGTTCTCATGGCTTTACCTTTAAGGGTTGACCCGCTTCTTTTTCAGATTGCTCTTTGATGAAGGTACCAAAGTCTTTACCAAGCTTAAGCTCACACTCTTTCCAAGCGCGAATTGTTCTTATTCCACCGCCTTTTGTAAACACATTCATGATTCCTGTTTTTCCGTCATACTCATGCCCGATACACTGACGGATGGCTACAAAGAAAGGATTTCTATTGATGGTTCTGCGATACTTAAACGTATACATTACGATACCCTTATCAAATAAATAGCTTGAAAATACTTAGGCCGGATATCGGTGCTTATGAGGCCGTCGCTCGTAGTTGAGGTGCTTTGAGAAGTTGTTGTGTGACTATGACTTAAATTCACAATACCCAAATCACTTGAAATTGAATGACTATGAGCGGTTTGATCCGTGTTAAGAGCTGATTTATCCAAAGTTGGTTGGGTAAAAGTGGTATTAACAGTTGCAGAATTCCATGTTGCAGTAGAGAAACTCGTTGATCCTATATTTTCTTTAATCGTTGCTGTGACGGTCTTTGTTGTTCCGGCAGATCCGTTATTTACTAATCTTCCAGACGCAGTTCCCGCGGTTGTAGTATAATTCCAACCAACAAAACCTGCAGAATTATAGTTTCTTACCCCTAAACTCTCTGATCCGGTGATGTAACAAAAATCAGCGAAGTAAATCATGTGTTGCGTGCCATAATCATGACCGTGCGAATTTTGATCACTGTCCATAACGGTTTTATTAAAAGAAGCCGCACCACCCGAGGTTGCGATTGTGCCTGCAGTAAAAACAGCTGTTGAAGTGCCTGACGATCCACCATGATCATGCGAAAAATTTGTGGATCCAAGCTGAGAGTTGGTTGTGTGAGTATGTGCAAAAGTATGAGAGTGTTCAAATCCGTTGCTACGCCTGAAACACCCGATGTGATTGATCCCATCAAAAAGCGATCATCGCTTAAATTGGGCGTATTCCCACTAAGAGTTTGACCCGCCGGAATCGCACTACCGTCACACCTCATAAGACCACGTTTAACAAGGCCGGATGCTGGTAAAGTCCAGCTGCCAGTAAGATGATTTGTGATAGCAAAAACCGTGCCTATGGGTATCAGCCCGTTTTCATAATCATCATCAATACTCTGAATTCGAGACCAATTATCATCATCACGCAAAACAAAAGACGCATCACCAAAGTTATCGTTGATATCATACTGCGCGCCTCCATCAATAGTGGCGCCACCAAAACCAAAAATGGAAATCGTATTTGTTAAGGCTGCACCTGAGGAGTCTTTAATTGTGATAACTTTACCAGTCTCAATTGTTGTTACATCTGGTAAATTAATGCTTGATAAACCTGCAATATTTACCAAAACAACATCGTCCGTGTTGAGTAATGTGGTAGGAGAAGTCGTAATTTCGCGCACTCTCCTTCTTAGAGGAGAAGGTGTTGCGAGAGTAGAGGAATTTAAAGTGTTTACATCTGCTGTGAGACGCTCTAATAAGTCAGTCAGACTTCCCCAACCAACATCACCCTGATCGGGTATTGTGTAGGTTTGACCGGATAAAGTTACCGTTCTTGCCATAGCTATTTACCTTTGCCTTTGCATTTTTTCTTTGTAGCTTTATACATTCATTTTCTCCTTTTCTTTTTCATAACCTTTTTGGCTACAGAAGAAAGAGGGGATTCTTCCATTCCGCCCCCGCTTTCAATTTCAATTTCCAAAGAGCGCCCGCCCATAGGCATCGCTCTTTTCTCTGAAAAAGGATCAGCCTTTTCATTCATAAACGCAGCCACAAGATCTTTAAGAGGCAGTTCACCCTCTTCTTGATCCTCTGCGTCTTCAGCAATACCCTCGTCATCATCATAAAGCTCACCTTCAACTTCTTCAGGTGATACGGAGGTTTCACGGCGCTCTTCAACATAGGGGCCGGGCTCCTCTTCTTCTTTTTGCGTTAAAAACATCAAGAGAGCTTTCAACGCCTCTTTTTCTTGCATTTTATCCATCATGAGGGCTCCTCTAGTATGCAGTGCCTTCGTCGTTGATGTTTTTCCAATAAACCTGTTTTGCAGGCTGTCTGCAAAGAAGATATTGATCTCCATAGGATCTCACGCTGAAACCAGCCTGATCACCCAAAGGTTGAATAACATCCTCATCAATTCCTTGCACACGGAAACTAGGTAATTGAGAACCTCCACATTTCCAATGATCACGCACAATTCCGAACGCATCACCTTCTTTTACACAGCTTGAACTATGTATTTTATTTAAGCCGTTAGCTGCATAATACTCGATGGTTTCGAATCCGTTTTTAGATTTTCCACTACCATAAGAGCTGTCATAACGACGGTATGAACTTTCATCATCGCTTAATTTCGCAAAAGACCGCGGATTAATAATAATATCCAAAGGCTCTTCCAAACCGCCTGCGTTAACAGCATCTGCAATACCCTCTTGGATTGCTTTAAGACTTAAGGCTGTTGCACCAAGATCCATAACCGTACCAGACCATAATGGTTCAACAGCGGCGTTGACACCGAATAAACTACCATTATTGGTAAGGATTTTTTGCATACCTACCAACTCTTTATCAGATTCCATTCCATCAAAAGCAAGTTTATGAGATCCCACAGAAGATGCTGCAACGGGTGTGAAATCGACATAAACGATTCCCAAAACGGAATCCCAAGCAACGATTGATCCGCTTGCAACAATAGCGTTGCTTGAATCAAGTTGTTTAATTGCAGCGCCTTTGCGTCCTACATAAATACCAGAGGCAAATTGACCTGGTGAAAGCAAAATTGCTTTTTCGGTTGTATTTACACCGTTGGTAAAGGCAATGGTGGTACCATCTTTTTTGGTTAAAGTACCTGTTCCGTTTGTAAAAGAAACACCACGATAAGTTGCTGTTGCATAACTTACCGTGCCTAACCTCTCATCACTTTGCCCGTAAACTTTTAAAACGTTTACAAGTTTATTATGTGATTCTAAGTTATTTTTCATCACATACTTGGTGCCTTCAAAAAAGCTAGCCTCTCCGCCGGATGCTGAACGAGACATGAATCCCCATGACAAAACCGTGGAAATCACTGTTTGTGAAGGTTGGATTTGCAATTGCTTAAAGGAGCCTGCAACGGCCGGGTTAATGACAAAGGCATCTTGAGCCGAACCGGCTAAGGTATATCCCGTTTCATCATTAAGACTTAAACCCTCGATATAAACATCACCAACTTTTTGAGTTGGAGAAAAAGGAAAAAGATCATCCATGACTCCAGTCTTAGGGCGAAGATCATTCGCACCACCATAAACTTTTTTAAAAATCTCAACTACGGTATCTTTCGTTACACTTGACATAGTATTCTCTCCCTAAGCTATTTTAAACGTGCGTATATTTCAAGTAGCAAAATCACATTTGATCCAGCACCCGTGATTCCGGTTTCTGTATATCTACCAACGATATTTCCCGTAGGTGTAACAAGAACTTCAAGCCCTGTAAAAGCAGAGTCTGGTAAGGTTGTGACATCTTCAACCAAAGATAGAGTTGAAGCGCCTGCAACATACATTCTTACAAGATCAACGCTTTCTACCTGTGCATCGCAAGCCAAAACAAAACCAAGGGTGTTATTAGCCACCATAGCGGTTGATCCAAAAGCCACGCTTGCATCAACATCATCTGCAACGCCTAATAAAGCGTCAATGTTGGTTTGGGTTAATTCGACTTGTGATCCGGCTAAGCCTTTTTCAATAAGAATTTTTGGTGTTTCAGCGCCGATAATTGTTGGTACGCCCGCAGTAATGATCACTGCTAGTTCAATATTTTTGCGATCTCTCGTGTATCTTTCAAGAGCATCTTGGGTAAAAATTAATTCATTCGTCATTTTCTTCTCTCTCGGTTTATACCAAGCCCCTCATTTTGAAGTCAGCTTGGAAAAATAAAGCAACATTGCTTTATGGTTCGACAAAACTCGGAAGACTGGCGTAAACAGAAAGAAGACTTATACCCAATTTGCCTGATGGCATAATCTCAAAGTAATTTTAACATAACAGAATAAAAAAAACCACAACCCGGGATAAAGGGCTGTGGCCACCTAAAAACAATAGAAATCAAGAAAAAATGATTCTCAATACACTATACAAACACTTTACGTGCCTTGATCAAATCTTTCGCAGCGGGGATTATTCCCCGCTTGGTTATTTTATCTCTTTTTTTGTTTAATTAAAACTCTAAAAATATTGATCATGAGCGCGGTTGGAATAATGTCTTGATAAAGCTGCAAAAAATTCACTTTTCAAACTCTGTGATCCTGACCTTTTCATTAAATAATAAGCTTGCAAACGCTCTGAGGTATCATGAACTAAGCTATCTAAAAGCTTATAATCTTCAATTTGCTTCAAATGAGACGCTTCATCCACTAGTAATTCTAAACACCACTTTAAATTTTTGATCACTGTTTGAGGCAATAACTTACACTCGTAAAAGTAAAGCTTATTCCAGATGAGAGGTGCAAGATCGTCCAAAAGCCGCGCTTTTTCCATGACTGTTAATTCACTATAATTTCCAAACTTGCTTAACACAGCCCAAACAACCTTGGTTTTAATGACAAGCGTATCATACATCATCCAACCCATATCGCCGTAACGGTTTTCATACAGCATAGACCTTATGTAAGGTAATCCACAAATGTAGTCTTCTAATTCCCCTGCCAGACATCCTTGATGATGCTGAATTAAAATCCCCATATCTTCGTAAGGGGTATTAATTTTATCCGCGGCGGATGCTTGCAGCGCAATGAAAAAGAGTATGGCTACAAAGAAAAGGGAGTTCATTTGCTTTTCTCATCGATGAATTTTCCTAAAGATTCCGCTGCATCTTCAACCATACCAAGGAAGGTATCAACGCCCAGTTGAACAGGATGCCCTTCATAAGATCTTTCACAGCGGTCATAAGCTCGATTATAGCAATCATCATAACGCTCAGAGCGCTTATCTCTGTCGCAGTGTTTGTCAGAATAGCGGTCTGCCTCACGACTACAAGCCCGGCTTTCGAGAGCGGTCATTTCCTTTTGTAGAGTGGCAAAGTCATCCTCGTTCATGGATAAAATTTGGCCCGAATTTGCCAGAATGCAAGCATAAGCAGCCTCAACATCTTTAGGGTGGTTAGAGCCAGAAGCCAATGAAGATAAAAAACAAGTAATAGATTTAACAACCAAAGGAGAAACCATAAGTAAACTCAAAGTTATTGGGAGACAATCACATCTCCTCTTCGAGGCTAACAATATTTCAGTTAATTCACAATAAGTTCTTTCCAAACCCACGATAACGAAAGAGTTATCGTGCTATTGCCTGTGTTTTCACAAATAAAATAAGGAAAAACATCTCCGTCATAAATCCCTTTCACACCCAACGTTGAACCAGAAGTTGTTGTGATGCGAGCATTTCCCTGTGATGAAGCCTCCGCAAACAACCTCTCCACAACTACACCTCCGGTAATACCATCTAAGCGCTGGATCGGACTTAAGGATTCCCATTTAACACCCGTGGAATAACGCCTTCTATCGATGTTATACCCAGGTATGGTCTCTAAAACCGTACCCGGTGTACAATCGAGCAAAATTGTGAATTCCATTTCACCACCAGAGATGATCTTCGTATAGCTCAAGCCGTTAATGATTTCAAGGGGATCGACAAACTGCCTGAAATAAAGGGAACTTCCCGCGACAACCGAAACATTGCGATAAAAAGCATTGTAAGTTCTCCCTTCTATGATACCCACATCCGTATCAAAATCTCTTTTGGTGCTTAAATATTGAGACAGATCAAAACGACCTCCTCCTTTTTTTTGCAACTGTCCCGATTGTTCATTATGAATTCTTTCAAATTTATAGGCCATATGAAAAGTATACCACATTGAAAAAAGATCACATAACCACAATTATGTGATCTTTAGCGGTTTTAAGATGGCTTTCTTATTGCCGGCACTGGAAAAGTCAAACCTCTTTTTTGCATCTCACATTTAAAGAGAGGCTCTGTCAGCATGTAAACATCTAAGCTTGAGAGAGGATCCCTTAAGGCGGCTTGCTTTTTAGAAGCTCTAAAGTGTTTGTATTTCAATATCAACTCATCATCTGTTAAAGGAATCACTGTCTTTTCAAAATGTGTACGCAGACCATTTTCAAACCGCTCTTTCTCTTCGTCTTGAAGAGGGATAACTGAGTCTTCTTGATACAGCAATGGTTTCTGCTTTGGTAGGGGTTCTTTCCATTTAACCTTTTTCTTTGTAGCTGTAGTCTTTTTCATGTTTTTATCTTAACACAGAAGAAATAAAAGGGGCTACAGAAGAATGTGGGGAACTACCCCACATTTACCCCCTTCCCCAGAAAACTAAAATAGTTCTTAATTTTAAAACAAAAGTCTCAATTTCCGGGGAGCGAAGTGTGGGGAACAATCCCACACGAAAACCCAAAAAAAATATATCAAGAAATATCTATATATTATATAAAAAAAAAAAAAAAAAAAAAAA